>Ga0210059_1001073_pt1 | contig 39703 bp, 25 predicted proteins | sample Ectturendosymbi2_FD_188042 | JGI IMG/M metagenome (GOLD analysis project Ga0210059, IMG submission 188042) | Ecteinascidia turbinata endosymbiont from Florida, USA - Sample 2 (SPAdes) (version 2) | ecosystem: Host-associated > Tunicates > Ascidians > Unclassified | place: Key West, Florida... | reverse complement strand
CACGATTTAGAAAGCCCCCTGATCGTTTTGGTGATTGGACCGTATAATTTCACTGGGGGAGAGTGTGACGGTTTCGTTTCGATGCCTCCACTGATTAGTCTGATTACGTGCCGCGCAGAATTGCATTCCTTGATTACGTGCCGCGTGGAATTGCATTGCTTTGCTTGGTCGTTTGTATCACACGTCGATGTCAGATGGCTTCTAGTTTCGTACCAGGCGTTTGTCGTATTGCGCTGCAGATATTGATGTGCTCTTAGTTGAATAAAGCCTAGTGAAAGGTTTCCTTCGTCGCTAGGTTCTGTTGTGACAGAGTGTTCGGCAACCCAAGTTGCTACTTCATCTCTGACTAATTAACGGAAATTCTCAGTACTTTGCCTTATGATGCGCAGCTGTCTGACTGTATGAAGTAGTGTGCAACATTCAGACCACTCCGCAATCGTCCCAATAAACCGATCCATGATGTAACATTTGCTTTCAGGTTTGTGTGGTAAGCAGATGGCTGCCAGTGCCTGCGAACAAATCAGGGTAGCCTACATGCAATGGTGATTGATTATCTTAGTGACCTAGGTTTGCGCATAATTCCATGCTGTACGCTTCTTCATTGCACTGAAGTACTGTCTTTCAACTGTGGTTTGAGTGTTGCAAAATATCAGCTTAGTTATAGGCAATGAATAATAAAAACATCGGCATTGGCCCAAAAAAACCTTATCGATCGAGCTCTATCTAAAACCCAATCAAACTTGGCTAGTAGCTTAGCGCAACTAACTAATTAGAATAAATAGTGGCGTTGATCTCATTGTTTCTAAGTTATCATTGCTTTTGGTCACAGCGCATTTATTATATCACAATCGCTGTTTGTTCCTACGAACAACAAACATAGTGCGGTAAAGCAGTGACGTGCGGTGAGGTTCATGGCTGGGGAGGCACTGTCTATTTCAAAGTAGGGCTCCCATTCTGTAGTTTCTAAAACACCCAGATTGTTCATGAAAAAAAAAACATTAGTCTACCAAAAAACCTGTAAGTGTAAAAAAACATACGAAAGTAAATACATCAGGTAAAACGGTGATGAAAATACAGATTTGCTTAGAGTTCCTCTTCTAAATTTTTGTCTACAGCGTTAACATTCAAATAACTTTTCTTTGTTGCTCAAGACATTTTATTTAAATAGCAATGCTCATGATGTACTCCTTATAATGAAAATCACGGCCAAAGAAAATGATACAAATGACATATTGCAAACGTTTCGATAACTCCTGTTATCATGGGCAGTGCATGCAAATTGAATAGTAGTGATCATGCTACAGGTTCTTATTAGTCATTCAGGAGAAAAGCGCTGTAAAAATTGAAAAACGCAAAGGGCTATTTTGGTATTGACATAGTGGCGCGAAGCATACCGTATTTATTCAATTATAACGCGCAGAATTTTATACCAAAAACACCAACGCAAAGTTCAGTGCGCGTTATAAACGAGGTCTTAGATTTTTATGTCTTTACGCCAGAGGGCGCATGAATTCAGGTGCGCATAATAAACAAGTCATATGCAAGAGAACGCGCAAGTATGGTGTATTTCGTATAGCCTGTTTCAGCATAGCGCAGGGGTGCAAAAACCTGGTCACGCACTCGCACTGCGTGACTAAAAATAAGGTAAAAAAAGAAGTTTTGGCCCTCGTTACAAAATGGTAGCGTGCCAAATTTTCACTCCCGCTGTATCTGTGTTGCACGACGTTGGGTAGCTTCGGCAAGCGGCTGCACTTTTGTATAATTCAATGAGTCGTTGCACGATGCATGAACTGGATATAGAGTGCGGCCCTAGTTCGTTTCGTATACCAGAGCTTCTGTCAAATGGGACAGCGCTTCCTAAAACCGGCATGTTAGCGTTTTACCGCATGGTATCTGTGCATACAATGCACTGTAGATAAACTTCCCTATTTGCAGTTTCAATGCTACTTAGGCTCTATGATGTAATAATACAAAATGTTGCAACATAAAGGACAACATCGACGTTGCAACATATATGTTGTGCTCAATTTGAGCATTGCCTGTTTCAATTTAGTGTTTTCACTAGTAACATTCTTATTTGGATACATACACCAATTTTCAATCAAAAAATTAAGGATGCGCGTTATACTCGAATAAATACGGTATGTAGTCACATGACTCAGCTGGATACGTGCCAATGGTGATGTCGCATGACATACTCCATTATTGAGATCTCTCATTTTTCAAGTTTAGATGTACAGTAGCAGTTTTGCTGCAGGCTTCTTGACAATGCTTGTTATGCTTTTTCCTCAGTCTTGATTTTAGTGAGTTTGTTTTTGTTTTAACATGACTAACAAAAATGTTCATTCTAGTGATGTAGTAAAATGCGGCAATCTGCAAATCTGGTCATTAAATCATAAAGTATTCCAAACTCCTATTTATCTAAGCCATCTTATGATCTTTGATGCATGTTGTGCAAATAATACCAGAAATCAGGGATAGAGGCCTGTAGATTTATGGACATGTTTAAACTATTGTCTTTTGATATAGCCTCCAGGCTATTTTTTTTGCTGAGATATTTTGGTCATTTGTCTCCTATTAGTATTAAAATTTTCCACAACACCACTCACTATTTTATATTTTTAGACATTATGACCAAATTGGCTTAATTTTTTCGTCATTTAAAAAAATTTCAGTCAATGACAGAAAAATGACCAAAAAACTTAGCCTCCAGCTTATTTTCAGGCACAAGATGGGGGGAAAATGTAGGCCCACATTTGCTATTGAACTTGGATCTTGTGAGGTCTTGAGCGGCAAAGGGATCTAAACTCTCTAATCTCAAATCTGGGACCAAATCTTTAATCTAATGCAAATTGTTTTTTAATTCCAATGAATAGCATAGGGCAACCAAAGAATTTGAACATTCTGTTGTAAACATTGTTTAACCAAATTCTTCAGTTGGTGTCTGGGACGACAACTGTTCACACAAATGCAAATCTTTCATTTGTTTGTACAACCATTTGTTATTCATTCATGTTACTTCTGCTGTATGCGCAACTGCAGGGCTGACTGTACTGGATGGTGTGCAACCTACAGTTTTTGATGATGATGTTGATATGGGTTTTAGGGTGTGAAACCGACTGAAGATGTATTGTTTCACCGATTTAAGAACTTTTTTCACCTGATGATCACATGTGAACATTCACATTGCAAAAGCTGTAAGATATGGTTTTATGCTATTAAATTTACCAACTGCCAAAATTTTTCTTCAAAAAAACCCAAATTTGACAAGATTTTTCATAAATAAACCTAGCCACCCAGATGGACTAAAAATAAACAGATCTGGGTGGACAAACCTAGAAATGGGAGCCCTGTTTCAAAGCCAATTTGCAAGGGTATGAATTGAATGGAGTAGCTTAAATTCACCATTCAAGTGGCTGCTTGCAGATTGACTGTTGTTTTTGGTTTCAATACCATATCATAATTTTTACACACACATACGTACAGAGCCGATTATATATATGAAAAAAGGTAAAATATAGAAGGGCCAAACTGAAGTGACTTATCAGCTACTTGTTTATTTTATTGTGCTTTATTAAAAAGTTGATAGTCTTATGACTTATGCATATGTCTACAATGCATACTGTGATCCAATCGAGAATGCTGACCATCAGCATGGTCGGCAGCTGCAGAAAGCTTCAATGAAATATGTAAATTGGCTTAGCATTGTGAACGCTGGTATTTCGTCTGCACTGTTCCTTCAAAGCTGAATCTGTCCTTGTGCTTCCAAAAGTTTTTAAAGCAATTTGGTTTGAATGTGATTTGTTGACCTCTCATGTCTGCTAAGGCTTAATGGTAGATTTTTCACGTTACAAATTCTGTTGTGGTCCACACATTTTCATAGCAATTTCCACAATGTGGCTTGTCGATCAAGCCAGTGATGCTGTATCAGTACCATAGAATTGTCTAACTATGTCGTAACAATGGAACATTTTCATTGAGGCAGAGATCAGGGTTGCCAGATAAGTCATTTCATGGCCATTTTTAAACTGCGCTGGCCATGAAAAAATGCATTTGGCCATTGTGTGAAATCTGACTATTTTTTGGCCATTTTTTTCAGTTTGTCACTGTAAAATTAAGTTTTCATTATATATTTTGTCTTTCTGTATTTTTTTGGACAGTCTTCATATCACTCATTACAGTAACACTGTGGCACATCAACCTTCTATTGCTTTGAAGTGTGTAGTAATGATTTAGCACTTGCAGTCAGTAGATTTTGTACAGATGTTTCAGTCAGTGATAATCTTTTGGTTACCCCTGGTATCTGTTGCGCTCATACTGTGTCTGAAGACTGCTTATATCAGTTAACATTAAGTTCACATTATCTCCGTTATAATTCCAATGTCTACTATACAGTTTCGATCAACCTTTTCATAGAAATAAGTCACCATTAGAAAAAGTACTACCCATAGATTTGAGATTATGCCAGCCGTTTAAATATCTGTCCTGCCGTGAATACGTATCAGCTGAAGTTCCTACAAAACAACTGATAACCTTAGTTGCAGTTCCATGTTACATTCATTGTATTCGTTATAGTCAGGGCTGCCATCAATCTGGAATCAAAATAAGGAGAACCGGTAAACAAAACAAGATGAAAGAGTAACAGGAAATACTGGACGAAATTTATTCAGTCATCAATCATATTTTGTACAAGAAACGATCTCCTTCAGCAATGCTTCGCCCTTACCTGGTGCAGCTATTGTCAAAGTTTACTTTCACTGTAGGGTGGACTGCGCCCGCGCTCCAGACGGACAAATCGACAGATCATGAACAAGGGTGTAACGAGTGGGGGCAAGAGGGGCACAATTCCCCGGATGCCAAAACTGCGGGGGACGCTACAAAGTCCCAAAATTTTCACAAGTACTGTACTTTATTCAATACAGTTCATTTGCTTCCGAAAGACCTTAGGTCTGAACATGGGGGCGCCAAACTTGCTCCTTGCCACAGGCGCTACGTAACCTCATTACGCCCCTTATCTTGAGGCCCACTCTCAACAAATCGCAGTGGAAAGATTGCTTTGGTGCAGTGGTTCTCAAATTGTGGTACGCGAATGGACCTACTTTGTGTTTTTCTTCACAAAAAATATCTTCACAGCTATAGTTTTACCTGTCGGTTTCTGAGTAAATTCCTGAATTTTTGTGTAGCCTACTTCCATTCTTGGTTTCTAAAAATGGCCTTCATAATTTCTCACAGCCATTTTGTTCTTGTTGCATTTGTGTCAATTACAGTTTTCCAAACTTTTGATCGAATGATATTTGGCAGATTGAGTTTTCCTGGACCAAGGTGGTGCGCGGTGATAGTATGGGTCCCACAAATGGTACGCGATCAGAAAAAGTTGGAAACCACTGCTCTAGTGATTACGTCACCCAGATCTTCAACTAGGTCGTTTGCGAATGACTTGGTGCCCCGTCTTTCTAACAGGAAGATGCACCAACTAGGGAGCGCGGCCCTTGCCGCACTCGTGTAAGGTCGGATATCGGCTCCAGCAACAGCCCAACGGCTGTCTAACTGTGCCCCTCGCACACTTATAATCCGTCAGATGGTAGCTTTGCACCATTGGCTTATAAGCCAAGCACACGAACTAAATGTCTGAATCTGCAGTTCTTCTCGTATGCCTACTGAGGAAAGTTGCTGTCGCAACCAGAAGCGGGTCCAGCCAATAAGGTTGGGTGGGGAGATTCAGTGATATTTGGTGGTCAAGTCTCATTATGATTGCACGACTGTAAGAGAGATGAAATATTCTTCACAACATTGCTGTGACAAAATAATGGACGGCAAAATGGCCTTATGTCGTGAATGCTGTTTTCCAAATTGTAAAAAATCATCGTGAATAAAGCTACTTTCGTAGGTTTTAGCATTGCGCTTGCCCCAATTGCCCCCCTCCCGGATCTGCACATGGTTGCAGCAAGTCTTCATTAGTAGAGTAAAACCAGACCTTCAAAAGAATGACCATAACAAGGTTACAAAATCATTGTTCAAATCAAGGACAGATATCAGAAGTTAGGACTCTTATGCCAGCCTCATATTTCAAGCTCATGAATCCAAGACGAAGTAGGGAATGGTTGACAGATGGCGGGAAACTATCAGCAGGCCTAATAAGTCAAAGTAACTTTCTAACACAGTATATTTTGCAGTTTAAACGAATTGTTGAATCCTAAAGAAGATTGTGCTCTCGCATTGCCTGCAATCAAGACGTGACAATCATTTATTCGCTTTCTGAAACAAGATTACGTTATGTCAAGGTGTATTTCACTTTCAGATTGAAGGCTACATTAGATCAAGGCATAGTGGGGCCAAGTGCTTACGTAATATTTTCGAATGGGGTCGCAAGATCAAAAAGGTTGGGAACCACTGTTGTAGATTTTCTGCAAGTGTTTCAGTCTGACCTGTCATGAGTCAGTGTTTGTTCTCAAGTGTGCCTGCCCTGTCGTTCATATGTGAACTTGATGGTTTTGACTTTGAGCATGTGGTTAACTCATCATGATCATCAACTGCAGTTCATGACTTTAATCTTTTGTTCATATATTTGGAGCACAAGATCAAAAGAAGGTTGTAACAAACATCCCCTCCTTTTTATAACAATAACAAACCATACCGATCGCACGTTCTTTCTGTGAAGGTTGCACTGCACTTGACACGACCTTCACATCCTGGTCACAGCACCATTTTGTAGTGATCAGAAATCCAGAGCAGAAAGTGCGCAAAGATTCACACTTGTACCAAGCAACAATAGAAATTACATGCCATACTCACTCTATTATTGCTTGTTCATGCCACATATATATGGGAGTTATTCTTCATGCACATCTCATTCGTGGTGAATTGCTCATGCAACACCACACTGAGAGGTTGTAACAAATAAGTAAGGTCAAGGGAGAAAAAAGAACACATTTTTACCCAACAATATTGTCTGCACCAACTTGAAAACTTCCTGTATTGTTCAACAGTACATGAATTTAAAAGCTGTTTTATATGAGAAATAATGTAAAAATGTTTTTTATTTAATTTTCAAACCTGTTTTTAGCAAGGTTATGCACCACATGAAGGAATGGGTGAAAAATGTCCTGGGATAAAAAATCACAAGTTTTCCGCACTCAGTACATTGGTCTAGAAGTTTAAACTGAATTTGTTGAAATTGATATTGTTGTGATTATATACATAACAACATTCTTCATTAGGAAGATGTCAATTTGACACATTTGTGTTAAGCAATTCCTATGTTGTAAAAATGCTTTTGAAACTAAGCTTGTTTTTTTTTTAAATTTAATGCTGAGTGTTCTTTTTTGGAAGCCTTTGCATAGTAATTTGGTATAACACTAATTTTTGATGTGGTAACTGCAGTTATTTTTTGTGCATGTAGATCACTGTTTCAGTCTCTAGCTGCTTGTGCATCATGGTTTTAGAGTCATCTGCTGTTTTAGAAGATACAAATATGTCTGAAGCACATTCTATTGCAAGGTAAATGTATCATAATTTGGATTAAGTATGACATTTAAAGTTTGAGAATGCTTGCTTCTGGGTGGATTAGAATTAGAAAAATAAAGAATAAGGTCAAACATTACTTTTTTAGTACAAAGTTAATAACTAAAATTTTTGGTTGGGTTGAGTCTAGCATCTAAGAAAATTTTACCATGATTTTCTTCCAAATTTAGTGTTCACTGAAAGAAGCATTGAGATTTATTAGTAGTGGTTTTACTGACTGTAAAAAAAATTCACATCTACCTACCATTCCCCAACAAACTCAAAAATTTCAAATTGTCAAATTTTGATAAGGTTTAAACGAATTAATTAACACCTTGGCGTCTGGGTGGTTTTGGCGATGTTTGCAAAAATAAGCAGCAGTTGTCCGTTGCCTTACCAACGCCCTAGCTCCTCCGCCGATTGCGCTAGAGAGCTGTTCAACGGCTCAAACGGATCGGCCAGTCTAGTAGATTGCACTTGAAAAAAATTTTTTTGCCTGGGGTGTGCGGTTTTTTGTGAGTGACGTCTTAAGTGAAGTAGTTTTAGGGTCATTTTGGCTCATGTTGCCTGGCCTAGGGCCCAACCACTAGGCCAAAGTGTTTCGCTGAAGCTTTCATTAGAAACTAGACTCGAGTCCGAGTCTTTTGAGCCTTTGATCGACTTTCTAGCGTTTCTGGTTCAAAAGTTACGATCTAAAATAAACAAATTAATTAATTAATTAATTAGTCAAATATTTTTACTAACTTGCATCACAACTTTTGAACCCGAAACCCCAGCAGGTCATCCAAAGTATCAAAAGACTCGGATTGTAGCCTAGTTTCCAGTAAAAACTTAAAAACTTCAGCGAAATACTACCACCTAACAGTTGGCGCCCAGGGCCAGGCAAAGTGGGCCAAGGTGGCCTAAAAGTCCTCCACTTATGACGTCACTCACAGAAAACCCGCACCCCCAGGCAAAAAATTATTTTTCGAGTGCAATCTACTAGACTGGCCGATCCGTTTGAGCTGTTGAACACTGCAAAGCAAAATTTTTTTTTGGGTGCAGACTAAGACTTGCTGCATCTTTTGAGACTTTTATCAGGTCTGTAGAGCATACCGGACCAGAGAAATTCCCACGCAAAGCCACGTGCGTTTAGGCGTTTTTTTTCGAAAATCCCCGAATCCTAGCGGACGCCAAAGAGTTAAAGTTGGGAAGACAAGGCTGGCAACACATAAAAGTTAGGCGATACCAAGTTGGCATCGCCCCCACTTCTTTACTTTCACGCCCCATTTCTCTGCATTCACCATGAATGAACTACAAATCTCCCCGTTTGAAAGTTTCACACTTTCCCCATTGAAAAAATGCTTGTTGGTATCCTGAATTGATTCAGTCATGTTTTTTTGGGAATCCATGAAACCATAAACAACAACCAAGAAGATTTAAAACACTGAATTTGTTTTAAATTTCATCCTTTTAACTACAAGAACATAGCATACAAAAGCATCCAGCCTGAGGCTTGTTTTGGAAAGCTTTGAGGCTGAATGAGTAAAGGCTGCCCTTATCTTGCATTGACACTAGTTGTTTGAAAAATGTGCAAAAGTAGGAAATAAATCATCATATACCTTTTCGCAAACATTTCGACTGCAGCAAGTAGCCTACACAATTGATTAAATCTGTGCTGAAAAAAACAGTTGAAGTTATACTGGCTAAGACCTGGCAAAAAGCTTTAACATCACCTAGCAAGTCTACCTCAAACCAACCATTTACTCGTCAAGCTTCAAATAATCTGCAATTTCAAGCATTGGCTAAATTCAAATCAAATCACCTAAAACATCTGAAATATTTTTAGAAAAAACTAGTACTCATAATACTCAAAAAATGCCATTTCTGCTGCGTGATAAGGAGCATAAATGTAGCCTTGCTTATTATTTTTTTTTTGCTGCTCCACTCGGATACTTTCTGTTGAAATGTGGTATCTTCATAAAATTATCAATAAACCAAATAGCAATGTCTAAAAATCATCATTTGGCATAAAAAATTATCGTGGTATCATTTGGTATAAATATTTGCTCTTATTTGATGAGGTCTTTACAGAACTATTTAGAAAGAGTTTTAACCCACAGTTTTTTTAGTTGTAGAAGTTGGTTTGAAGATTTTCTTCATTTGCACATTGGAGATGGTAGTGGGGCTCCATCGAAAGCATAGTATGTACACATTACAGTTGCTGTTGTGGGTCCCTTTGAAATCTACGTACTCACACATTAGAGTTGCTGTTGGGTGCCCCTTTGAAAGCAGGGTACCTATACATTAAAGTTGCTCTTGGGGGCTCCTTTGAATACAAAGTACTTACACATTACAGTTGCTGTTGGGGCCCCTTTGAAAGCAAGTTACTTGCACATTGAAGTTGAAGTTGGGCGCCTCTTTGAAAGCAAGGAATTTTACATTACAGTTGCTGCTGGGGGCCCCTGTGAACGCAAGTTACTTTCACATTAAAGTTGAAGTTGGGCGCCTCTTTGAAAGCAAGGAATTTTACATTACAGTTGCTGCTGGGGGCCCCTGTGAACGCAAGATACTTACACATTAAAGTTGCTGTTGGGGCCCAGTGAAAGCAAGGTGCTCACACATTACAATAGCTATTGGGGGCCCCTTTTAAAACATGTACTTACACACTATGGTTTTTAGTTTCTTTTGGGCCTCTTTGAAAGCAGATTACCTTGAAATTGCAGTTGCTACTGGGGGCCCCTTTTAAAGCAAATTACCTACATGTTAGAGTTTTTTTGGTGGACCCATTGAAAGGAGACTACTTATAATCTGCTTTCTAGTACATTATATGAATAGATCATAAGTTTTTCACCAAAAATAAGGAAAATTTACGCGCATAACACCTCAAGGCGGCTCCCACAAAGGAGGGGCCCGAGGCAAGTGCCTCGCTCGCCTCCCCTTAAACACACCACTGGGTGTATCCTTTGCTTAAAGCTAAGCACATTGCAATAACAACCACTGTTTTAAATGCTTAAAAGACTGAAATAGAATTTATATGTCATGTCATGCTGAGACATTTTGGTTTCTGAGGCATTTCGGTCATTTGTCTCACAGTTTAAACTCGCCGTAACAATGTTCATTAGCCTATATTTTCAGACATTCCAATTACAAACAATGCGCTTTTAACTTGCGTAAGTTGCGTTGTTGCAAACACTGCTTTTGTTAGTTGTGTTTAACAAATGGACAACAGCAATTGTGATGCAACAATGAAAACTGACTACCGTGCTGCTGTCGGACCGAACGACGAATCATCGCTTCAATGTATTTGTGAAATGTTGGAGTAGCACTCCCGTAGCTTGTGTGCCACAACCACAAACGCTGGTTTCACGTTTGCAACAGCTTGGATTGTGAGATCACAATTATCCTTATCATGCCTCGTGGAAAATGTTGATTAAGTTAACCCACGAACACGATGTTTTAGCTTGCGTACAGTATAAACCAGCGTGCTTATAGCCTAATACATCAAGTTAAGAAAAGTAGAATCCACGGCCTAGTGTTGTCTGCCATATAGAATCCATTTAAGATGTTACATGAAACTGCTTCATAGCGACCGTTGTCGTCACTAATGAGTCCATTTGTAATCATATTCATAACGCCATAAATGTTGCTTGACATAACGCAATTCATTTTTCATGCAAGCTTTTTAAAATTAATCTGTGCTAAACTAGGCATCGATTGGACTTCTGCACCTTAAAGTACCAGTCAAATTTTTTGTGCTGCTAAAACTTCCGGAAGTATAATGGGAGTTCATTCGTACACAACACCTGCCTGCACGTGGTGGCTTCAAGCATTGCGAAACTTCCCGATGACGCTTTTGTTTTGGTTGTGACGGCCAGCGCATGCGCCATCTTGTCTGTTTGTTTATGAAACCGCACCTGCTAGCATTGTTGTAAGATAACTGTTTTGACTTGCTTCGTTGTGCTTTCTTGTGCAAGGTGTCTGGATGCATGAGGAATACAACAGCATTTTGTCAACTCCTATTGAGGCCGATAATATCGGCTGTTTTGGCCGATACCGATATATCGATAAAACCCAAATATTGGCTGATATATCGGTCAATCTCTAAATAAAACTGGTTATTGGGTTGCTTTCCATATAGCACGACACAGTTACAAACACATATTTGTATTGTATCACATTGTGTTGTTAAGCTAAAACTAATTGTCTTTGTAGCTCAAGTAGTATGGAAATTGTTGTGAACAGAGATACAGGCTTTTGTTGTATTAATTAGCATGATCAGTTTTGTAACAATGCTTGTGTTTACAGCTTGGACTATTACAAAATTCATTTTTAGAATATTGCTATGTATTATGAATTGAGGAATATTGCTTAAATGTTTGGATTCAGCAAAAATAATGTGCTCATTAAATTTAGCGGCTGATATAGATAGTGAATTAGTGGTTCTAGTGAGATTACATGCTTATTTTATCAAAATTGCTTCACAGTGAGGAAAAAATGAATGAAGAATATCAGAAGAATGTAACTAATGGAAAGAAAAACCTGCTGTGTGGAGATTATCCAGAAGCTGTGGCTTGCTTTCAGGCAGCTTGTTCCATACAGTAAGATTTTTCATACTGCAGTGGAACCATGTTTTGTTTGAATGCTATTTGTGTCATCAATCTTCATGACCGTGCAATTGTGATGTATTGCAAGGTTGTTTTGAAAAGACTCCAACTAAAAAGTTTTAAAAATTTATTTCAATAGCAAAAGACAAAATTACATATGTGCAAAAGCTTGCGATTGTAAATCTCTGCTTATTTATCACTCACAGTTAGGGTTTATAAACCAGGTTTAAGGCACTTTAAAAGTATTGGTGGTAATGCACAGGAAACGCAGGCAAATTTTTGTGCACCATATTGCTTTCAAAGCCTTGTTAGAAATGACATCGCAAAGTTTAGCTGGTCTGCACTAAACTTGCTAAAAGTGGAGGCATAGGATAAGTATATCAGGCCAAATAGCATAGTGTTTTAATATTGATAAATGCATTGTACAGGTCTATCCATTTGGTAAGAAATAACTTGTTCATTTATTCAATGTAAAATTGCCACATTATGTCAAGGTTGTGGTTCCAGACACATTATTTGGCTGTTACTTCTTGAAGCAATTAAAACTCATCTAGGTGTCACAGATTTTTGATTGGGGGTTGTAGGCAATGTGGTCAAGGCTATTCCACTTAATAATGGCTTGGTTATCAATTTTGCCAGGGCTGTTGAGTTCATGTGAGAAGTTCCTAACTCTGATTCCAGCTGATTTTAGATTATTTGTAAGTTGGTAAAACATATGAAATTGATTCCAAAGGAAAGATTACCTCAGGAGCTTAATCCTTTCATTACTGGGTGCAATCTCATGAAAATATCCACTGTTGCGGTGTGGTTTTGGTGGGAAATTCAAATCACAGAAGGTAAATCGTTGTCGTTTGAGCCAGATCTATCAATTCACTGCTTGGCCGCACTAGATCTCGGGGCAGGTGTTGAGCAGCCATTCAATTGTCTCATCAACCAGAACCGTCGGGCTGTGCTGATCATGGGGAGGTCGACGGTTTGTTTTTCTGTGCCATACTCACAGGCCGCAGAGGGTGCCATATCCCATTTGTGCAAGCAAGAGCAGAAACGTCCAACACTTGTGCAGAGGTGGTTAAGCCGAACAGATGTCGTTCTCGGAAGGGTCATTCCAGGAAGGTGGGTGTTGGGGTTGAAAGTATGGAGTACGGACTCAAAGGTGGTTACTGCTAGGCATTTTCCACCTGCAGGCTGAAGTGGTAAACATGCTACACATTTTGTTGCCTTCACATTTGTCAATTGCCAACATATCAGAGCATTTCCAAAACAATTGAGGCTATATACCACTGCAACAAGCCTGGACCTACCGATGCCAGGAAGCATTTTTAGATACCATAAAAGCAGCTAACACTGGCATTGATCAATTAAACCTTACCACCATGCCTATATGTACATACATATACGTTTGCAATACAATCTTTCATGCTTTCCTAGCATTTGGCAGGCCGCAACACATCAAAGCACTTCATCACACAAAATCACAGTCCTGCTGCAGGATCATGGTTCCACCTAGGTGGAACAACTGAAAAGAACCATACTTTGAAACAGCCTCTGAAACCGCAGAGACTTTTGAATCTCATTCCAAGACTTATTAATTTTTAAGCTCAGTCTAGGACCATAATTTTAAACCATTCCAGGTGAAAAATATTACAACCAGTGCCCCAAAACATGATTTTCAGTAAAAACGTTTATTTATGCCGGCCAAAACCAGTTCAGGTTTGTCAATACATAGATTTACGTATAGCGAGCATGAAAGTGTTAAGGCTTTCTAGGGTTGTTGGTTAAAAAGTTTGGATAAAAGAACCAATTTTGACTAATCGCTAAATCAATCTTTTTGGATAATTTTTGCTCAAATTTAGTTTTTTGGTCAGAATTTTTTAACCAGAAATGATAGAAAGGCTCAAAAAACTTGGGTTTTAGCCTAGTTTCAACTGAAAACCCGAGAGAAATATTTTCCTCCTGCGGTTGGGGCCCAGGGCCAGGTAACCTGGACGAAATTGGTCTAAAACCTACCTCACTTATGATGTCACCCACAGAAAACCTGTAACCCAAAACTTAATTTTTTTTCATTGCAAACTAGAAGACTTGCTGAGTCTTTTCAGGGTTTAAACAGCTCTCTTGCACAATCAACTGGTGAGTTAAGGAGTTGCAAAGTGGTGCGGAAATACGAGACTTACACATAAATCCACCTGCTAGCGAAGGTGTTAAGTGACAGTGACATTGTCAGTCATAACTTGCCGACCAATGAGCTAGAGAGCTGATCAAATCTTCTAGAGATGTAGAAAGTCTTGTAGTTTAGATTTTTTTTAATTTGAAAGTTTTGTATTTTGAGTTTTTTGTGGGTGGCATCACAATGGGGGTAGTTTTGCACATATTTAGCTGAAATCACCAGGCCCTGGCACCAACCCAATCAAGTAGGTCAGGCCTGCCTAACCTTTTTAGTGTTGCGGGCCACTTTCACATGGGGAAATTTATTGTGGGCCACAAACGTTTTTGTGATGTAACAAATCCCTTGATTTTGAATAAGTGTTATGGGATAACACGAGGTGGTAATGAGTCCTATAGTAGCACGCAGTGTTGCCAGCTTGTATGGATGTAAACAAAATCTAAAATTTTGACATATTTTCGAAGCATTTGTTACAGGTATAATTTTGGTGTGTTTTGATGGCAAATATACTGGAGCCTACAAAAAATACTAAAAATTTAGAGAGTCTGCGTAACGAACATATTACATCGCGGCCACTTAAAACAACCTCGCGGGCCATGGGTTGGGCAGCCTTGAAGTAGGTTATAATCCAAGTGTTTAGAGCTCTTGATTGGCTTTCTAGCATTTGTGGTGCCAAAACTATGGCTCAAAAACCAAATTTTTGGTAAAAACTAAAAATCCCACAAAAGGTACACTTGGACATTTTGGCCAAATGCCATAACTTGCTTGCCAGCCGATTGAGCTAGAGAGTTGTCTAATCTTCTAATTTTGAATAAAAAATTGGAAGTTTTGGATTTGAGTTTTTGTGGTTGACGTCATATTAGGGTAGGTTTAAGGCGCATTTTGGCTTAACGTCATCGGACCCTGGGCCCCAGCACCAAGGGGTAATTTTTCATTTCTTTTTTTTTGGAAAAATATCTAGGCGAAAATATGCATCTTCAGAGCCCTTGATTGGCCTTCTAGCGTTTGTGGTTACTGGTTAGCAAGTTATGACCTAAAAATATGCAAAAAAAAACAATCCCCTGGGGATCAATAAACGTTTGCAATACAATCTTGACCTAAATTTATTGTTCTAACCCAGAAGCATATTCATGCACTCCATGCTTTGAAATTCAAAAATTGCTTTTTTAACTTTAGGGATGGTATATTGATAAGTACATTAATAACTACAGTAGAGTCAAACCTGAGAGCATCATAAAGTTGAAATAATATATACATAATGGATTGAGCATTTACCAAACCAAGTACTGTTAGACCACGTTTCTTGCCTAGCCACGATCAAGGAATTCATCACACACTCTTTTATTGCAGATCTGAAAGATATGGTGAAACATCTCCTGAATGCGCTGATGTGTTCTTTTGGTATGGACGTGCTCTTTTGGAATTGGCCAGAATTGAAAACGGTGTGCTGGGGAATGCTTTGAAAGGAGGTAGGATAATATAGAAGTTTTTAAATAAGTTTATTTGCAATTTACATCACTGAACCAGATTTAAAACAGTTGCAAACTACTTAGTTACTTGTTGCTTAACGAGACGTTTTATTGAAGAATGTGTTAGTTAATGATATGCATTACTACTTCAAGAAATTACAGGGTTCGTGATTTTTTGCTTAAGAAACGTAGTGTTTTTCAAATTAAGTTTCGAAAAAAAGAATGTTAGTTCTTTATGTTATATTCCATCAACAAGGAAAGAACTTGTTGCAAATTACCAAGCAAGTCTTGAAGTTGTACAGCTGGTTTGTAGGCATAGCAATCATGTAATTTCAAGTCACTTTTGCGCGCAGTGTAATTTGTGTTGTACACCCGAAAGTCAGTGAAGCGTGATTCTACAGAAAGGGTGTTCCAGGGTTTTTTCGGCAAGTTTAATGCTATTGCAGGACTAATCACTGAAATGTCTCAGCGAAAAAACAGGGCACTACCAGCTGTGACCCGTTTGTAATTTGGCCTGTCCTACTTCATGTACTACTTTTTGATGCTTACAAGTCTATCGCACTTTAAATTTTAGTTAAGGTGTGCAGTGTGTATCAATGCTTACTTACTCACATTCATGTAGTATTAGGCGGAGCAGAAACGTTTCAACAATAAAGCTAATGCCGGTGGCTAGTCTTTAACAAATCCAACCGCAAAACTTTCTAACAACAACGAAAGGAAGCATAAGCCGGGTTCGCGTAACTTTTTCACGTGCTCTGAAGTTAAGATCCGGTCAGTGATGAAAACGTTGATTTGTGCCCGATTCGTAACATTTTACAAGAAAATGCCTAGATCAGCTACGCGTTGCTTGTGTTGCGTTTCTTTACTGCAAACAATTAGTTGATCTTAAGCTTCCATTCCTTTCTGAGCTGTGTTTTTACACTTATTCTATTTGAATACGTAATACACTTATTCTATTTGAATACGTGTAGGTAATAACTTAATAATGCAAATTTATAAAAAATTGATCTGCAACCTACTGCTGATTTTACTGGACTATAGATCTTGGATAATCGACCACGTCATGAATAGCAATTTGTTTTACTGAATCCTGAAAATAAGCCGTGGTTAATTATTGACAGCTTTTGAAAATTGTCCAAGGCAGCGTGATCCAAATACGTTTGACCTACGGGCCATTTTACAAAAATGTGACGACTCCCGGGTCACTTCTAATCAAATGCTGTATAAAACAACAGATACATAAGATTTAAAACTAAAAAGGGAAAATAGGTTAGTTAGTGTGTCATTGAAATTATCAAACAGTAGAAATAAACAATTCATTACATATCTTTATCCATGTGATGCCTGTGATTAAGGCTTCTCTGACACTATCGTTCCTTCAACAATACCAATATGTTAGTGGTAGCAAGTCGGAGACAATGGACAGGTGTTTCGTTTGCCATTCGATTTGTTTCAGATTTTGCTTGCTTCATGGCGGAAAATTTACTCTTACACACGTATGTGCTTCCAATCGTCGAGTGCATTTTAGCGCGAAATCTTTCAGTTTGGGAAACCTATCTTTTGGCTGACTAATTTCTAGAAGCTCTCTACAGGCTAGCTCAGTGGTTCCCAACCGGTGGGTTGCGAACCAAAGTGGATCGCGGAGGAGTAGGTGTGGGGTCGCGAACAACAGCCTCAATAGTTTGCTGAAAGTTCGAATTTTTAGAACTGCGCACGTCAACATTGTGTGTTACATCAGCGCAACCGAAACACGGATGCATATTTGTGAAGTTCACATTATCTTCGTTGTAATGCCTGTCTGGCTTCTCCACTATAGAGTTTCGATCGACCTTAACGCAGAAATACGCTGCTACTAGAAAAAGTAAGCGCTGACCAGTGGTCCTGAGATTTCGTCAGCGTAAACATCTGTCCTGCTGTGAATACTTCCCAGTTGAAGTTCCAACAAAACACAACCGATAATGTTATTGTTATAATTTTTTATTACATTAATTATGGTTCAAGCTTATGATTAGAGAACAGAGTAGCGCAGGTTTTTTTAAGGTGTTTTAGGGACCCGATTCAGGTCTCTAAAATTTAAAATTGGGTCCCTAGAATCACAGAAAGTCGTCATCGGGTCCCGAGATAAAGAGAGAATCGGGTCCCTAGAATCAGAAATCGGGTCCCTACAGGTCCACGCCAGGTACCTAACTTTTTCCTTTAAAAAAAACTGGAGTAGCGTATAGTTGGCTGATGACGGGATCTTACCAATAGGCCGAACAAGTGATATGACGTGCATAAGAGTTCAAAGTAACTTTCTAACATTGTGTAATTTGCAGCTATACGCTTCAAACAAACGGCTCCGTCCTAAAGAAGATAATGCTCCTGCATTTCATGCAATCGAAACACGACGTAACGTAGTCACTTTCTGAATGAATTCGTTATGTTATTCATGTCTAAGTGTATTTGCAACTGCGAAATAATTCCTCAGCACGTGGCTTGTTTTCTGAAAAATCCCTGACTCAGTTGTGGTGTGCTGTATAACAATCATATCCAAACCGAACTACCGGTATACTTGTGTTGTCTGCTTCAATTCGTTTCCACCTACCTTTGTGAGCAGGGGGGAATATTAGGGGAGGCGAACGAGAGACGGTCATCTTGGGCCCCCTTGTTTCAGAGACGCCGCAGGCACCCTTTGAGAGTTTCGCACTTAGTTTTTGCCTGGTATTTTTTTGGTCATCGACATAATTTTTTTTAAATGACCAAAAAGAATTACGTCAATTCGGTCATAATGCCTGAAAAGGTTGGCTAGTGAATACTGTTTCAACGAATTTTAATAGTATTATGAGACGAATGAACGAAAGATCTCAGCGAAAAAAGCAACATAGGTTTTCGCATTGTTCTGTTAACAATCTTATGAACCACTCTAGAGCCACATTTAATAAGATCTGAAGCAAGTAATACGTTTTTCCAAATAAAGCAACTATTATGTGCCAAAGGGGGTCCCTCAGCAACAGTTTTGGAGCACCTTTCTGAGTGTTTGCCTCAGGCCCCTAAATTGTAATATCCACTCTTGTCTGTGAGGCCGGATTTTCAACCCTTGTCCACATTAAAACAAAATTCAAGGAATAGACTGAATGTTGAGAATGCGACACGAGATTGGTTCTTACCAACGCCCCCAAGAATTTCAAGAATAGTTGCACAGATACAAGCTCAGCCGGCCCACTTATTAGCATAGGTGTTGTTTGTTTTGCATAAGCATGTAAATATACAGTAAATTTATAATGAGAAATGACAGTGTTTTTTATCTTGTTGGTTGTTAGATGAACATCTAAAGTTTTAGGCAATGGCTGGGGCCGAGCGCTTATGTAATATTTTCGAATGGGGTCGCGACATCAAAAAAGGTTGGGAACCATTGGTCTAGCTAGTCTAACGCCGTTAATGATGTATATTATTATTAACAGATGTTATGCTTGTTCTGATTAAAATTACCTACTTTATATAACGCACACACAACAATCAATACTGAGGAAGCTCGTGGCCTTGCAAAAAATTTGGGCCTGTAGTTGGACCACACTGGTCTAAGGTTTTCCTAGGCGCTTTGTTGACCCAACGTTAAAATTCGACTTAACATTTAATTTAATTTCCTGTCTTGACGTGCCTGGCTACTCTAAAATCTTGATTTTTGTAGTTCCAGAAACAGAAGAGTCATCAGATTCGGATAATGACCAGACCCAATTTGAAAATACAAGGTCTATACCAGGTATGTCTTTATCTCCTGCTTAGGCCTTTTATTTCGACAAATATTGATTGCTGGTCGACCAGCCTGATCTCGCTTGTGCAAAGTTGTCCAAGTGATGATGAACTTGTGTGAAGGTGGTTACTTGTGTGAAAGTGGATTTTTTCCTGCAAAATTGGGAAAAACAATGAGGACCATTATGGGCAACGGTTGTAAATGAATTATTGTCACAAAATTATTGAAACTGCCTTTCGCGAATGCACTGATTGCTGAAACGCTTGTCCAATAAAGCTACTGAAAGAGAGCAGCTGCGGCAGGAGGTTGAAAACGCGATGGCTGCAGAAACTGAAGATGACAGTGATGCTGACGACGAATGCGTACTGACGGATGCGAAGGACGAAAATGTGGATTTAGAAAAAGCAAAAGGTTGCCTGCACTCACTCGTTGTGTTTCGCACGCAGTTCAAAGTTTTTTAAGCTGGAAACCAATAGCGTGCACAATCCACATCCGTGTATTTGAAGCTGTGCCACTGCTGGTTGGTTTGTTTGGTGATTACTCAAATTTCCATCTTTGCACAAATTTCGTCTTTTTCTTGCTCGGCATTTAAAACGCTTGCGCACTTGTCTTGGTTGTTATTATTGTAAGTTTGTTGAATGAAGGTGTGGGAAAACTTGTCCGTGAAATGACTTCTCAATTTATCAGAACCGGTTCAGTTTCTCGACACACGTCGGCACAGAAGCGCTTATTTGGTAAATGTGCGACTTTGCTATTTTCCGAAATTTGATTATAGCATTTCGTCATCGCCAAATGCACTTACACTCTTCCGTGTTAACTTGCAGAAAACGACATAACCGTTGAGAAGTCCAAAGAAGCAACTGCCACTGATGTAACTGCTGGTACGTGTTCTTTTATCCGTAGGTCGTTTCCAATTTACAGACTGATTTCTATGCAGATTTCCAGAAGAACTACCTTGGCCGTTGTGTTCGTTTGTTGCAATGCTTGGGACGATGTGTAAATGCAGTATAAACAATACTATTTTGCATCTTCTAACCATGGTGCTTCAAAAAAATTCGCAAATCCAACATTGTAAGTAGTTTCTCCGTGTTGTAGTCGCTCAAAGAGATCTCTAATAGATGTCAGTGTTACTGAACTTTTTGTGCTGCAGTTGTTTAGAAAAATCAAAATTATGAAAATCGACCGTCAAGGGCAGTGCTAATCGACGTTTATAGACGCTGATAAAGTTCAGAGGTGTTTGCCATTTGTAGAAGTGAAGCCCAGCGAAACTGCTAGTACCAGCAAGGCCGAATCCACACCGAAAAATACTGAAGATAATGTGGAAGATCCCGACGACATTCCTAACATGCAACTTGCCTGGGAAATGTTGGAACTTGCCAAAGTTTTGTATACTAAGTACGCTTTGCCTATTTGTGGTGTCATTCATTCCGGTTGCGGGTAGTGGAAAGAATTGTAACGCTTAGTGTAAAATTGCTCAAAAAAATTCCTAGTTAACTTCAGAACGTTGGTTTGATCACTGAAAGGTCTACAATTTATAAATAAAAAGACTGTTTGGAGTTGAAATTGGTGACGGTTTCGATGTCATTTTGGCGTATTTTGTTTTGGTGTCAGTGGGGATTTCTACTAAATTTTTCATGGTGACCTTTCAACCTATTTGACTCGTATTACCTGCTGCGAGGCAGCCCAGTAGTCATTTATATGAGAATGAGTGACAACACTGCACATTCTGCTTTCCTTGCATTGATTGCAACCATAAAGTGACTGACGTCTCTTTAATTTAGCGAAGAATGCAGCAACCTCTCTTTGGTTCAGATGTGTTTGAGAGGTCCTTTGAACAATGTTAGTGAGTTTGTAACAGTAACGCTCGAACGATAGTTGTAAATCAGTGATTCTCAATCGTTTTTGGCCCATGGACCATCTTTTTAAAAAAATCGATGGACCACCTTGCTATGCTGACACCTCATGAGCAACTAGTCGACACTGTGTTGCACATATGTCAGTGAACTCAATGGCATATTCAATCTATTCTTGGCTTTGTGGAACTCCCGGTGGGCCACAGGTGGTCCGCCTGGAACGGTGTTAAGAATCACTGGTGTAAATGTTACCAAGTTGTCGTTTTTGAAACCACTTTCTTGGAAATTCTGGACCCCGGTCTTGTTGTTTCCTGTGGAGCATAAAGCTTGACTTAAACGTGTTTAGACCAATGTCGAATACGCGTTGATTGGATTATGAACCAATCGTCGAAAACCAATCCGTCGAAGTTTCGTTTTTGTATGTTTGAAATCAAAGCACATTTTTATTAAGTCGCTATGCTTCAACTCAATAAGTTAGTCGGTTGCATTTAAATCAAGGGCCTATTTTTGAAAGGTTACCGTGTCACTTGGATCGTTCATGGTTGTAGCACAACTCTTTCGTCAGAGGGCCACGCAAGCTACTATACAACAGTGCGAGGGCCGGACATGTGAAATACCATAAACCCAGTTGTGTTTCTTGTTGAATCCTGATCTGTGTTCTTTATTCTTAATCCTAATCTGTGTTTTTTTGTCCTTTTATGCCATTCGTACAACCCAGTCAGTATTGAGACGTTCACTCATGGTCTATAAACTTCATCAGAAACCATATCCGCACATACTGTTTTACCGAAAAGACTTTTTTGGCTCTAGTGACGCGAAGTTTCTTCCGTTCAGCACGTCATTGGTTTCAGCTACGCGGCAATAGTGAAAAATTCCAATCATACTTAAGTAGGCAGTGTTTTCAAATAGCAATTATAGATAAAATAGGATTTGGAATGGATTGTCTTTGGTGGTGTTCTCAACCTTAACGAGAAACCGTTGTGCCTGAATGCATAGGTGTAGGAGCAGCCAAATTTTCGGGGATGCGAAAGATTTTTGTCCGAATTTCCCCAAACTTGCCCGAAAAGTTCGGGCAACTTTTTTGCGAATATTTCCTCCCACAAAGATCATGAACACCTCCTTTGGGATTACCTCCAAAAAATGTTTTCATGTGATGCTGCACACATTGGGCGCCATCCATTTTTACCCGTATTTTCAGGTAGTTTGCCCAGATTGTCAGGTATTTTGCGAACATTTACATAGATTTTGTCAAAATTTTCAGGAATTTTGCCCAGATTTTCGAGAAATCAAAACTTTTGGGGGTGTGCTTGTACCCGCCTCCTACACCACTGCCTGTGAATGCCTTTTTTGCATATGACATGGATGAAAACAGGGCATATTTTTCCTTGTTTTGCACATCAATGACTAAGTCACGAGTGTTGCAAGAGTGTCATCCATCAAGCTCCTCTTTCTTTACTGCTTGTTTTGAAGCTGGAGTGGAACTATAGGCTGCCTCGATGTCAAAAAAAATTACCAGAAATGACAGTAGATCAACGCTTGTTTACAGAAAGCCGAAATCGACCGAAAACACTCTGGATGTGGCTAAATGTCATTTGAAACTCGGAGAACTTGGCATGGAAATTGAGAATTATTCGCAAGCCATTGGGGATTTCTTAGAATGTCTTGCCATTCACAAGGTAGGTCATTCCCTGTCCAGCAATAGCTCCCTTAAAGAGCAAATGTTGAAACAAGCGTACTTGTATGTTAAGGAACTTCTACCGGAACATGATCGAAGACTGGCGGAGACTCATTACAGCCTAGGCTTGGCCTATACCTTTGACAAATGTTGCGATGATGCTCTGAAACACTACAGAGCTGCTTTAAACGTTTTGGAAGCTCGAGTAGGTATGTTTTAAGCAGCTGAGAATGGCACATATTACGTGAAACTCCGGGGCATGCGTCTGGGGTTTCGCACAGAACCCAGGTGTTGTTGGACGCAGAGCGTCTACACGTTTTTTTTAACAAGCAATAAGTAAATCACCGTCTTACCCTGCCTCCGTCGAGTTTCAAGAATTTTTGTTTCTCCTATGCAGTGTTTCTCGTGGTGCCCACAAGATACTATCGAGTAGACATCCCCCTGTTGCGTTTTATGCCTAAGCGCAACTTAATTGCATAGCTTGGGTCTCGAGCACACTGCTAGTCTGTGTCAGCACATCTTCCTGCTCTTGCACGTAAAACCAAAGCATATTCGCTTGTGGCAGCATTTAGGAATATCGCCCCGTGCGGCGTCGAATGGCCGGGTGTGTGAAAAATAGGGTTTTGCAACTGAAGGAAGCTCCTGAAAACATCAAGATCAGTGTCCTGGGTGCTTGTATGTCAAGCCAACGGTGCACAATCTGCGGCCTTCGATAATGAAATTTGCGGCCGTCCACATGTAATTTAAAATATAAGATTTGGCGGCCGTGCTGGCGTATATTGAAGCAAAACAAACGCAAGGCAAGAAAATCAGTCGACCAAACTTTTCTTCTAAATAACTTCATTAAAATGTTTGACATTTTTTATACTGTTAGGCACAAGTAAATGGCATATACCGGATAAAACCTATTCTTTAAGTAAACGTATCTCATAAATATAACTCAACTCATTGGCGGCCGTACTTCATATAATGCGGCCGGCAATAGCAAAAGGTTGTACACCCCTGGGCTAGAGCGGAGAGTAGAGCGAACCTCAGTGGTGCATGCTTATTTCATCACGTCACAGCTTGTTGCCTGTGCTTTGAATCAGGGTTGCGGAGTCGGAGGTAAAATGTCCGACTCCAACTCCGGCCTTTCCAAAATTTCTTACTCTTTAACATAAAGGGAATGAAATGTTGCTGTTAAAATCAATGGAAATCGTGGTGCACAGCAAGAAATCTCAGCTTCAACAAAAGTTTCAAAAGAAATTGTACCATTTCAACAGGAATTGCCAATTTAGGAACTATGTAAAAAATGATTCAATGATTCAATTGGACATCCGGAGTCGGAGCCGTTGTCAGGAATCCGACTTCACCCAAAAACCTCCGACTCCGCAACCCTGCTTTAAATGTGGACTGATTATATTTCTTCAGCACGCTTTTTTGATGCATACAGATTTTCTTAACCAGCAAATCGATGAAAGCGACCGCAAAGATGAGAAGAACGAAGAAAACATGAAAGAGTGTTCAGAAATCGGCGAAATCAACGAATTAATTCCTGACATAAACTCGAAGGTGCGCTTTGCTCTCTGATCTTATGTCTCTCGTTAGTCGACGTCCCAACGCAACGGTTTCTGTGAAATCATTTCAGTTAAGCTCCACTTGCTGTTCTCCACTTACCCATAAAGCTAACACTTGTGTTGCAGATCGAAGATGTAATTCAGATGAAAAAAGAAGGTAACAGATTCGGTGGTTCTTCGCGCATGGCGTCCGACAGTGAAACCAGCATTGGGTTCGGAGCTTCGTCATCTTCATCAGACAAAGTTTGCACAGTAGTGAGTCGCGTTGCGATCGCGTTCGGGTCCAACACGCGTGGCATCAAGTATAAGCGACAGCCGGCAGAAACGTTTGGTCCCGGATTCTTTCCCGAACGTGGCTCGACTTTTCAGCAGTGAAAATTTGCAACCTACGCTGTGATGGTATTTAACGTGTGAGGTACATTAAACTTGTTTTTTGACATGGGCATCATTAAAACCAATCTTTTATTCCCACACGCTATGTCTGTTTTATGAGAGAATACTGCCTGGTCCGGCGGAAAGCTGCTGGTATCGTTAAAAACTCCTGTGGTTTTTTTCGTGCTTCGCACAACTTGACAGCATCGCAGTTGAAATCATGCCTCCAGGAATGATCGTTTAAATCGATACTGAATGTTCGTTAACCAAAACTGGAAGTTCGGTTATTAAGCGGCATTGCTGGTTATGCGTGCAGATACCAATTCGAAAGGCTTCTGATACTGGATCCTCTTGCGGCCAGACATCCGCGACCGACATCACGCACTTGATGCGACGAAAGGTGAGAGGAATAGGACTCGGGAAAAGTCGATCGGCAATCTGAAACAAGAAATTATATTTTAACACTTTTTTCTTGCAGCGCGCCACGCCCGAAGATGACTCCTCAGCTCAGGAGAACAAAAGTCCGACCAAGAAAGTGAAACTAGACGACGGCTGCGATTCGACTGCTGTGAATGGCACCTCCACCAAGAAAACCGAAGAAATGGCATCGAATGGGACTAAGTACGTAACTATCGCATTTGTGTTGTGAAATTTCATCGGCTTGCGGTTGCTCTTCGTATTTAATTTTAAAGCCGCATAAAATCGCGGTGCGTTGGCTTCGATGTCGTTATGGGAACGACTGTTCCATATAGGGTTGCCAACCGTCCTTTATCTCAGAGGACAGTCCTTTAATTTCCTCTTTTCCTTGTCCTTTTTTATATTGATAAAGAACAATACTATGTCCTTTATTTTCAAAAGTTTCCATAAATTGTTAACTTTGTGAAATACCTAGATTGGTATGTCTATCACATACCTAGACTTAACCTTTAAAATTGGATACATGTGTGTTGTAGTAAAGCAACGTAGAAATTCAGATGCCCACATGAGTAAGTGAATTGCATTTAGTTCTCTTTTGGATAGATTTCGGGTAAACTCGAAGCAAAACTATCTTGTGGTCGAACCCAGTCAGCGGCATTTGTTACACATGTTCTTGGCGAAAAAGCTTTAGAACTAGTGATCAACAATTTGAAACAAAATGAACCAAGCCCGTAGCTACGGGGGGCATTCTGGGGCAGTACCTCCCCAAATTTTCTTGCGCCAAGAAATATTTGCTTTAAACATATAATAAAAACAAAAATCTTGCCCCCCAAACCTTAAAACCTGGCCATGGGCCTGACATGAACCTCCTCTCTTCTTTGGTCTTCAAATCGATGCATCAAGTCATGAAAACAGGCTCAATATGGAAATTGGCGCAGTATTGTAATTCACTTTTTTGAGAATGCTGATGGAATCTTTCTGTTTGAAGAATACTATGGAGAATATAAAATGGGATTGGAAAAATAGTTTTTTTGTTTGAGTGAAAATAGCGCAAATTGCAATTTTGGAGGAAAACACACACCGATATCCTCACACTGAATGATGATGTTAAGGCTAATTGCAATGTTTTCTTACATTTTACAAATGTTGTAAGGCAGGGGTGGGCAAACGTCTTCCATGGAGGGCCACATTTACATAAAAAAATATGAATCAATGATGATATTTTTATAACCACGACCTACTTAAGACTTAAGATATCGTAAGTAGGCCGTGGTTATAACCTTGTAGTGTTTTATTTCACATTGACACTGTAGTACTCATACTCTTGAGAATTGTAATCTAATCGATAAAATTACTTATGTATTATCTATACACATGTGGCTGCCCTGCGGGTTACTCAAATTGTCCTGGCGGAACGCAGTTTGCCAACCCCTATTGTAAGGTATGCTTTGAGAAACTTGAATGTGGACATGGAAAATGCTGTCCTAAAGACGTGGAACTCGCAACGGTTTTAATTCATTTGCGGACACAGAATTACTTGAAATTCCTCACCATGTATCTACCACCTGGTTGTCTCTGCTACCACGCATTGAGAGTACAGTATATTACATACTTGAAAAGCTTTATGCTGTCATTTTTAAACAGACCAGCTGATCTGATGTGATGGTGATAAGCAAAAAAAGATCTGTTCTACACTGACATAGCATTGTTGAAGATGATGACTAGTTCTGTAAAGTTTTTATTCTGCCATGTGTGCTTCTTTTGGATAAATTTCTCATGTGTATCAAATACCGATAACCACTTACCAATGAAAGAGACTTGCAGAAAACAGAACCACCAATCTAAACCTGTATTTATTTACAAGGCCTTTGCCATTGCAGGTACAACAAAAGGACAAACTTTGCAGGAAATTCCACAAAAACCCTCAGAACTCTTATCTCAAACAAAAGCTCAAGTCACTTTGCAACACCGTTACACATGAAAAAAGTTAAAAACCGTATTGTGACCAAAAACTCAAAATCCACCCTCTAACTCGGCCCTAACATGAAAATTATGTAACGAACTATTTTTCAAAACCAAGTATAATAATGATCTGCAAAGCTCTGTTAATGAAAAAATTCACAATGTTCACAAATGCCTCGTTCAGAACAAATCAACACGTGTCGAAAACTGATCATTTGTGATTTCATCCAAACAGAATAAACCACAGTCACAAATTTATGGATGTTATCATCAGACAGATAGTAGATTTTTTCATTCCTGGGTTTGTTTAAAAACGTTAGAGTTAGTCAAAGCTTTTGTTTATCCATCGTACAAACCCTACGAGAAAAATCTGCCTCCATGTGTTGTGCTTCGCTTAGTCAATTGCCTTTATAAGTAAAGACCACGCATGCGTCTACTGATCATGCACTAATGCTTAACTGAGCTCTGGCAGGTTAACGTGTTTGAGTGTCTGACTAGCTTACAGTTTTGGTGCTCTGTGCATAGGGTATATTAAAACCAGGGCAAACGTCGGATGGACAGGTTTGTTAAAGGTCTACGAACGACACCGTTTCCCGATCGCGAAAAACAAGGTTGAACACTATGGACCTCCGCAAATTAAGAAATTCTGGGGTCACGCCCACACCAGTAGACAGATATGAAAATTTGCCAGGGACAATTTTTCTCATGGGAATCGGATCACAAACATGCTTTTGAAGTCCGCCAACGTTTTCTGTGTAGAAGCGGCAACATCTGTCTCTTACGCTACGTGGGTGACAACTATACCTCACCTTTTTCTCAAATCGCTGTATGCGTTACTGAACGTCTGGAAATTTCTCTGACATGCAAATGTGTACTTACATGCAACTTTTAAGACGTATACCACCAGAACGTTTGCGGACAGAATGCGCTACGGGTTGAAGAGACTGAAGAGAATTCAACGACGCAGTAAAAAGCTCATGCTGCGCATTTGTCGTTGGAAATGTCCAACACAATTTTGTGGGACCCGAAAAAATTACAGGGGCAGTGGCCCCAAATGCTCCCGTGACTACAGGTCTGGTCTTGCCAAAAGACAGCCTGAAAATGTGAAAACTCGTTTGTGCCCCGAAGAAGAGTCCATACCTTCCTTGGTATTTTTTTGAGTAAATGTTACAAATGAAGGAAATACCTGAAACACAGTGCAGCAGCTTTCATAAATACGGCTTCAGCCCGTTTTTGGAACTATGCTTCATTAGCTGTGCTTCAAAATATTTTGAAGGGACTGCATTTTCATGGCTTGGTGTAGCATGACAAAACTTCGGTAAACACTGCACGGAATTGCTGTTTATTCTTATTGCATACAAAACAGCCACAATAATCGAAAACATATTTTATTCGACGTTTCGGCATATGTGTAAGCCATCATCAGGAATAAGTGGAAACAGTTAGACGTAATAGAGTACGAATGCCTTAAAATTGCATCCTTATTTTTTCTTTTTAACTGTTTCCACTTATTCCTGATGATGGCTTACACATAAGCCGAAACGTCGAATAAAATAATGTTTTCGATCATTGTGGCTGTTTTTTTTGCAATGACGAAACTGGTTTTCGCTATTTGCCTTCTAGCATGCAGGCTTACTTCCTTGCGGTGGAACCTCCAGACTTTTTTCGCAATTGGGCGTAAAAGTTTTTGTAAGATATATTCAGGCCATCGGTATATTGACAGGTACCTTCGGGATCTTATTGTTGGTTTTAGATGTTGGCGGAAATTGTGTCTCTCAACTTTGCAGCGATCAGCCCACGATGTCTTCCGTTAATACCTTGCGCTGCGCGAACTTTGCAATTATGAAGGGAACCTGTGAATATGCCGATGGCCTGAATGGATCTAATTGCAATTATGAAGGAGAAAGAATGTTCAGTTTTTGGAGCATGTACTTAATGTGATATTTCCTGTCACCTATGTAACAACGTGTTTACCTTACCTGCGTTTTCTTTTGCCTGCGATGACTTGTTAACCTTTCCTGGTTTAGATTTTAACAGAAGCGCGACGGTTGCAACTGAAACGAAGAAGAGTGATGAAAAGTGTTGTGAAGTTACCGCCGAGTCTGCCTTGGAAAATTAATTCCATTTACCTTTTTGTCACCACTGCCATTGTAATACTCAGTAAATGCCAACATTTTCTTGTTTTTTTCTATTGTGTATTTTGTTACGCTCTTGTTCGCATTGTGCTCACTTGAATAAAGAGTGACTGAGATCGAGCCGACTCTCGTGTATCTGTTCGAATCGGAAATCTTGCCTTTAGTTTTTATTATTTTCTTGTAAATATTGCTGTGTCCACCTTTGCACAATGCTGTAAAATCAACATTTTCTCTGGCGTAGTAGCTATTTTCCAGCTTCTAAATGCCTAACGTCGAAGATAGTTTCTTACCCACCTTGCTTACAGCAAGGGTTTCGTAGAAAAGGCTTATGGATATTTCTTATTCTCACTGCTGCACTAGGCATAGTATGTACCCCCTTAATAAATAAAAATATATGTTGAAAGGTTTTTGTTTCATGCGCAAATTCCAAAACATGTGTAAACAACATTTGCTGTATTTAAGTTCAAAATCAAACTCAGGTTTTGGACCTTGTTATTTATTCGAAATGTGCCTTGCCTGGTTCCCGAATCAAAAGCCCTGCGCAGGTAACCTGAGGCAAATGAGACCAAGTCATTTTTCAGTTAAGTTTCTGAAAGGCTTGAAAGCTTTTATTAAACCCATTCCTCAGTAGCTTATTTTTTTGGAAGAGTGCTTTCCAGTATTACTGTCCAAAGCGGCATAGGATTTGTAGTTTGTGAGTAACCGGGAGTGTTTGGATTGATTTGGCGGTAATCACTTCATGCGTAACAAAATGGATGATGTCACAATGTAACCGAGGACACGTTTGGCCAAAACAAAGCGAAACCGATCTTTGTCAGGTAACAATGGACATTTTTGGCGAAACCACGTTTGACACTTCGATTCTCAAGAAAGTTCGTTCTCTAAACGTGCAGCATCGACAGTCTGATTCACGATCAGCCTCTTGTTATTCAGACCAGTCAAAACACCGCCGTTTCACGAGATACTGCATTTCCTGAAAGAGACTTTGACAAAGGTTTAGGCATATCGTAAGGACTTCAAAGTACCCAATACTGTGCCGGAACGAAAGGAAAGATGTTGGACTTTGAACTGTAAAACCCGTATCTTTTACACAGGTTGCAGAGAGCTACATGGGTTCCCATGCCAATGGTATCAACAAGTTGCGAAAGCAGCTTCACATTTCAGTCTCTTGTCAGCGACAAAGGTAGAGATCACTCAAGCACGTGAAGACAGCATTGGTGTGCATGGCAATGCAGTTAGACAAAGAGTACAGTAAACCTCGGTTAATCCGGATTCGATTTGACCGACGATTTTATCCGGTTTAACCGGATAGATGATTGTTTTTAGCCTGACGTCATCTAAGTACTCGTGAAAATTACTTAAATTGAACGTATTTACGACCCAGTAGCAGGCTTACGCAGAAGAAAAATGAATTTAGTGATGTATTTACAATGTTACAAAAGACTATTAACCGCAAAATCCAGGCAGTCATGAACAATCTCAAGTTTAATAAATTTGGATTACTTAGCTGCGAACAAATCTGGGATTCTGGACTGATGCAGAGATTTCTGCGACTGGTCCATAAGCAGTGACTAAGACCAGTGCCTGATTAGGGTAACGCGGGGCCCCAAGTTTAAAAAAAAAACACCTCAACACTTGCTAAAGCAAAGTGTGTGAGCAAGGCATCCGTGCTACTAGTTTTAATCTCTGCATGCTCTCTCCAGTTCGCATAGTGAATGACAGTCCGAGTGTATGATGCTGATCACCAGTGTTGTCAGATGGTTGTGACGCACAACTTGTGAGCTATATGCTAAATGGTGTCGCAAAAAAAATGCTAGATTTTGCTGAAAGTCTTGTCACAAATTTTCAACTAAAGTTTCCTAAAAGCGGTAAAATTCTGTTTAAAAAATGTTTTTTAAGATGATTAAACGAAACCTATAAAGTTATGCTATATATTAATTTTTCATCTTGCACTCGCTCTCAATGAGCATGGGCTGAAGATGCCTATCTTGACCACCACACTTTTCGGCCCACCATTTTGTTTCAGTCAACATTTTGAGCAACGTAACTGCGGCTTACTCGTTTTTTTGTATGACACACAGTTCTTGACGATCTCTTTCAAATGGTTGCGTGTTTTTATACAGTTGAGTAGAACAATGTTCAGCGATAAACAATCAGAGCATAGCTTTAGCCAGGCCAGTAACCAACTTGGGACACCAGGTGGGGCGACGAGTTTTCTGAGAGGGGCCCAAATTTTTTAAATAATGTCCAATAGATTTAAACTATTTCTAACACATTTTTCCATGGTGGGCGAACATTTTTTCAGGGTGGCGGGTCCTCCTGGTTATGGGCCTGGCTTCAACCCTACAACTTTCTAAGTCTGGTCTTAGTAACTTAAAACTTTGTGTTACATCAGGGGCATGCAAAAAGTTCTTTAGTCTTATCTGAGTGCTTTCGCTACCAGCAGGGCCGGATTAACCATTCGGCAAACCGGGCAAATGCCCGGGGCCTCGCGCTTGAATATCAAAACACTGCTTTACTGGCTTTTCATGCTTTAGGCTGTTCACCACGCGTCAAAATAGCAGAGTATTTGGTGACCGCGTTCAGTAGATAGTTTAAGGAAAGTGACAACTTGGCATTTATCGTTTTTGAGTGAATTAAAAGAAATGAACCAAACAGCACCACGCATTATGACCCAGTAGTTGGACCTAAATCAGTGTATATGGGCGCCCACAGAAAATTTTCTAGGTGGGGTCAGGGTCGAAATTTTGGTTATCCTTTACAGGTTGCTGACGATGCCATGCAACCGGACGTTCACAAAACACTTTACCCTTTCTACTCCACTCGCCTGTGCTGGTTAAACCTCAATTCTCAATCTTTTGTCCGAAATTTTTTCTACGCTTCGGCTATCAGAAATGCTTTTTCTTTTCATAAACTGCCTAATATCCATTTTTTCAAGCGCTTTTTACAAACAAGTCATAATTTAAGAATAATCAACGGCCAGAAAAACGTGAGTAGTGAAAAAACAAGAAAGTTAGACACTTCGCAAAACTGTTTCAAACAATGAGAAGTAGAGCTATATGTTGACGAGACTATCGGACAACTTACCAAATTTTGAACACCACGCCGGCTTTAACCCTGCTCAGATAGGCCCAACCTCGAAACATAAACACCGTTGTTGTCCTTGCCCAAAATGGGCAGATTTTGTTTATTCGCTTATACAGGACTAACTGACAGGTTTAGACGCGCGCGCGGGTATTTGTACAACTTAGCAAGTCTTCTCAAGCTCATCCGATCAGAAAAAAACAACGTGTTGATTTGGGAATCTTTTTCATAAGATGAAGAACAAAAGCAATTTTCCAAACAAAAATGTAGGAAGTACTCTTAACAAATGAACAAAAAAGTGAAGAAAAATCCAAAAATTCCGCCAGTTGACGTCATTGGAGATCGGTTTAAGGATTAAACAGAACCACATTTCAAGCTTGTGGTTCTGTCTGCAATAAAAGTAAATTAGGTTGAGACATGAAAGTTTTCTATTTTCATTGCAATTTTCAGCCACATCAATCAACCTTGCCCAAAATGGGCAAATTTTTTACGAAAATTTGGCACACAAAGTAAACTTGCCCAAAATGGGCAAATGCTTTACCACAATTGTTGGGCAATCAGATTGATCGGGGCACTGCTACTGACTTTCATGTCTCACATACGGCCAGTCCCGTCGCCACAGGGGGGATTTGGTGGACTAAGCCCACCCAAACAATGCACCAAGCCCCCCAAATTGAAATACGAAAACTATAAATTAGTAGAGTTTTGTCAATTTGTACAATGTCTAGGCATTAATAGGGAAACCAAAACTCACACTAACTATAACGTGGGGTAATTTTCACTCGAACTGACACTAACCATAATGTCGGGTGATTTTCACCCGAACTCACAATCAATCATAACGTTGGGTGATTTTCACCTAGGGACCACGTGGTCACCACTCCTATCTGAGTTGAAATCACCCAGGGTTAGTATTCCAGGGGTGTGAGTAATATTTGCGAAAATTTGAAAGTGATCAATGCAGACAAGTGCTCCCCATCGTTGGCAGTTGGCACGCGAACCTCGTTTTGTTGTTTTGATGGTGGACAGGTTCTGCAACATTGTCTGGTCTCAAAGTTCATGTCCTCAATAAAATGCTTTGGCCTTTTACCACAAGTCCACGCACAACAAGGAGCAAGCTTGTTTTGGCTTAGCCAGAGGTCTAGAAACTTCAATTTGGTAAAGAGAAGCAGTAGGTTCATCATCACGTCCTCAACAAAATGCTTTGACCTTTCACCACAAGTGCACACGGTGCAGGCGCTTTCTGGCTCCGATTTCTTTCCTCTGACGGAGAAGGGCTCATACATTTTCTTGCCTGTTTTTCAATGAAAACCACGAGCTGAACAGGAGCCATTCGCGCCAAATTGATTTGTGTCCAGGGTTGCCAGATTGGTTCTTTTGGAGCCAAAAACCAGAAATTTTGCTCTTTTGAGAAGCAGTTGGCTCCAAAATTTTTATTTGGCTATTTGGCTACTTTTTGGCTCTTTTGCAACTTTTTCATTCCACAAATTTTTCTTGGAGAAGAGTTGACAGTGGTGCGTGTAGCTTGTCCCTGCCACCATAAAACGAGAAGTGGGCCACCACCATACAGTTGTGTAATGCTTAAATGAGCACCCAAATATATCTGCAAAGAGATGAGAAGATGTGCAAACGGAACGCGCAACTTATCTCATGCAGTGTCCATTGAATCTGTCCTGCTGTGCACTGCGTTTTAAATTTCCATGTTTGAACCAGACACGAAGTCCTTAGAGCACAAGCACACACTGTCTCCTCAACGCAGATTGATAATAACAGACACAGACGGTTTTGTAATGGCGTTGGGATAGGACCACAAGTTTACAGACACTTTCTGTAATCACAGTTGTTCGCTAACTCGTAATACTTGGTACAACACTACATCCAGATCCAGAGTAGTGTACTCCAAGAGCAGGGTTAAGAATTTTGCTATTTAATTTTTAAATTCGGCTGTTTTCGCACTGGGATTTTTACAGATTTTGAAATTCTGGATGTTTTTCAACGCACTGGGCTTTTTTTTAATCGAAACAACAGACAAAATTTGGCTTTTTTCTGTCGGAAAAGCTCGACCCAGAAAATGCATATCAGCCGCATATTGACAGCCATTACAAATCTTTGCTCTTTTGACGAAGGTCTGTAACCACCAAGATTACGAACTTCCACCCGCCCGTGAAGACTTTGGTTCCAAATTTCTGTCTGAGACTTAACTCAGTTTCATAAAAAAGCCAAAACAGGGAAGCCAATGAAGGCACTGTGCAGATATTGAGGGAATAGATGTAAAGCCGGGGATCACCAAGAATTTGAGTATAAAACACGCTGAATTTGGATCGAAAAGAGAGTCTTTCTCCTGCCTATAGGTTCAGCCCTGGGTCAAGTCGATAGCTTGCATTGTGTTAGTCCCTGCCGATACTGATCAGGAGTAAAAAGTGGCAGTCCGCGGCTCGTACCAGATGCCATGTCAGTTTAGAGTTTCAAGAAACTGGTTTGTCCTATCAGGATTCCGCCAGGCTAAAAATGGCTTGTCCGGGATAATCACTGCCAGTTTAAACGACAGCGAGTAGTTTGTCCAAATGAAACTCTGCCAGGCTAAAATGCTGCACTATGCCAGCATAACCTTTGTCATGTAAGTCTTTCAGGTTTAAACTGTGTTAGTGAGCGAGTTCAATTCCAGAAAGTGAAGTTCTGTCAGTTTAATTTGCAAATACAGTACTGCATTGTACTATCATGCTTTTGTCAGGCAAGTTGTTCAGACCAAAATTGTGTTTATAACTAAACTATATTCAATTTGTTAAATTACTATGTAAGTCTGAGTTCAGTCATTTGGTTTATTTTCTTCAGCCGTTGAAGGTTTTACCTTCTTCCGCTTAGCGCCTCGGGATGTCGTACGAAAGGTGAGCTATGCTCCTTTTTGTACCGCAGTGGGCATTTCTACACTTGGGCGAGAATCCCTTAACACGCGTGTACATTTTGATGTATGCCCGTTACTGCTCGGCATGTCGGTTGCATCTCTTTGTAGCCCGCCTCGAATCCAGCTTGGCAGTGTCCATTAGATATCTTTGGTCCTTCGGTTTGAGGATTTATTGCGGTGTTATTGTTACGCAACAATGACCAACAGGAGAACAATCCGCTAGCAAGTTTCGCAACCTGCCTGTGCAGGCTTAGGATCGGACATGAGCGAACTGCAATCTCATCACCAGGGCCCCGACATGGGGAAGTGCCGCCCCGGGGAGAGTCGAAAAGTGCCGCCCCCCCGCAGTCGAAAAGTTCCCCCCCAAGTCACGGGTTAAAGCAGAGTCAAGCCTTTCAGGACGGAATTATTTCACAACAATGTATCATCAGGCTGGAGTTAATTTAGAAAATTTCACTGAAGTGAAATTCCGGGATATTTTGCTAACCGGGACAGACATTTAAACCAGGACAGTCCCGGCCAAACCGGGACGTATGGTGGGTCCAACCTTAACCAAAATCCAAAACCTAAACCTAAATGTAACTTCAGGTTAATTCGTGAAAGACCATTTGCTATTCCTTCTTTCCACCAAAAGTGCCGCCCCAGGGCATTGCCCCCTCCTCTCACCCCCATGTCGGGGCCCTGCTCATCACTGGATGTTTGAACAAATTAACCATATACAAACCGCCGTACATGGTCAGTGGCGTACGCAGAAAATTTTCATGGGGGTGTTCATTCAGTGACAGATGGTGGTAATTTGTATTTGGTGTGCGCTGTTTGTGATGTCACAATTTGACGTCATAGTCATGTTTTCAAGATTTCAAGCGAAGTTTGTTGACATAATAGGCATATTCTTCTACACACACTCCCCTTAATTTTGTAAAAAATCAAGCCCTATGCACTCGTCTTATAATAAAGTTTTTGTAAAATATCAAGCTCAAGGTTTTTTTTAACCCCACCCCTTGCGTACGACCTTGTACATGGTTACCTCCAATTGTCTCTGAAGTGTAGGCTGCCAAATCGTATCAGTTTTGACGTTTTTGACCGGTGTTTGACCGGACTTTGCCCGGGGTCTCGCGTTCATTTAATCCGGCCTGGGTGCAGGTAACGTTACAAAAAATGGCAAAGCTTTGTTAGCCAAAATACACGAAATATGTGGCGAAGAAATTTGAGCGTCAGTGCAGATGCCCAGTGTTAAAATAAAAAGAATGTAGTGAAACAGGTAAGTGGTATATAGTAAAAAACTTTAAGAGGTGATAAATTCAGAGATTTAAAAAAACGAAAGCACTACTTTGAATTTCAAAAAGCAAAACTGTAACTAATTTTTCATCCATCCAAACTTGCTTACTCTGTCCAAAACAAGTTTTAAAATTGTTGCTCGTGATTCTGCTCTTGACGCAAAGAAAAAATATTTAGGCCTATTAGAGTAATAGACCTTTTTGGCACAAATTAGGTTTACACTTTGAACCAGCGAGGTAATATCTCACCGCATGCTCTACTGCAGTGGCGTAGCGATGTTAATGTCGCCCGAGGCCGACCATAAAAATGCTTCCTCTTTCCACTCCTCACATTTGCTTATAATAATATAAAATGAGAGAAAATCATGTATCATGCTTATTATAACAAGAAGGAATAATAAAGCATCTTGAACATCACAATCAACTACTCACAAACTGAAAGGGGTCCTGTTTTAATTCTCGAATATGGATCTTGCTTTCTTTGCTTGTTGGCCACCCTGCTCGTCATTATTTTTCTTACTTTTCTGCCTTTTTGACATATGCATGTATCTATGGCTAAAGAAATAGCATAGCTGTATATGCTAGGCTGTGGTTCAGCGGGAAAGTTTCATTTTTTTTCATTACTTGTGAATCAGTTGGCACCGTGGATTCGATGTGTTTTCCATGGCAACAACAAAGTGCACAGGGCTAATGAAGCCCTGAAGCAACTTGGGTTTGCTTTTTTGTCTTACTAAGAGCAAGGTGCTCGTAATTTGTCAGTTTTCTTAAAACTGCGGCAGATCTTTTGCAGGTAACCACTGCCTTCGTATTGAAGATTTTTTCTTTCTCTGACAGAGAGAAGTATTAGGAGATGTTTTCGACAGGCATTGTTGGGATACAGCATGCTGCAACAGAATGAGGTAAGATCGAGATTACCGCTGTCGTTGACTAGTAGAGCAATAGTGTAGCGCCTTCCCGCTGATTTTATGTCTATATGTATAATTTCTAGATTTGCTATTTTATATTGTCAAGTTTTTATATTTTCAAGTTTTTCGTAATTTCCATATTTTTACGTTAAACTGATATTCACAACTGTTCCAAATTTCCGTTTTTGCTGACACACGGGAGAGTGCCAAAAAGTTTTCGTAACACCGCATGTCAGTTAAGAAACGCAGAAAGGCCGTAAAGCCTATAGCAGCACGTCAAAGTGCTGATCAGCCATGACGCATTATTTGCTCTCTGTATAAAACTCTAATGAGCAAAACTTTTCCTCAAGAGAGTTCCGAGGCATTTTTGAACTCAAAAAGTCTGCATTGCGCAGAACAAGAAAAACTTCACCAGCGTGTTTTAACGGAGTGCTTTGAAAAGCACTTCGAAAAAAAGACATGGTTTTGTTTGGCTTCTCAAAAAAGAAACTTTTTGGCACTCTCCCACCTCATTTGAATAAGCCTATGGGTTTCATAACAAAACTATTGGAAAAACAGTTGAAAGATAGGCTTTAGCAAAGTACTCCCAACCTCTCGTTGCAGAGATTACGAGCTGCGGTTTCACTGGTACATGCACGTTTTTTATAGAATTCAGTATAAATTTCAAATGGGGTAGAGGGCAAATTGTTTTCTCCATCCCGCAAACAACGTAACAACAAAGAAAGCTTAGCCACCGACCTCTTTGAACGGCTAAATTTTGAACAATCATTTTTTAAAACCGTTTTTTAAGGAACTCGTTCTTACAAAACTTCATAAAAATAACCTATGCAAAGTCTCGAGACGAAGAGCTCGAGACCAAAATCCTTCGAGACCGAGACCCCAAAAAACGGGTCTCGAGACCGAGACCCAGTTTCGAGACTCCACTGATTATAAGTTGATCTATCTGAAATAAGTCGTTGGTGTTGTTGTCGCTTTGGGCTCTTAAAAGAATCCTGAAGGTTTCCGACCTACGATATCCAACCTTCAGCAAACTTGCAAATGGCGTTAAGGTTTTTGGGCAATGAAGTGCACAAATAAATGATTTCAAGCAAAACTGTTAGCTTCAGCGTAGAAACTTTAAATCTAGTGATTTTTTTCAGATCGAGTAAATTTTTTTGTGAATCTAGTGATTTTTGCAAAAAAGCTTGTGGCGGCACTGGTTTTGCAACAGCTGGACTGTGACCCCGGTGTGGATACCGAGGTGGTCGCGTTAGTGAAACAAAAGGTAATGTATTAGCACACGGAAGACCACGTCGAAGTGGTCGCGGTGTGGTCGTCGACGGGGTGCCATTGTATACTAGGAAAACTTCCCACCGGTGTTTAGTGAACATTTATCAATAGGATTTCAAGACTCCAGCAAGGAATGGAGACTTGAAACCAATGAGTTTCGTTCACATTGTGACGTCCATATTAGTTGGCGATTCGTTTTTTTTGATCAAGCTTTTTTTGTTCCAAGAATGCAAATACTTCAGTTCGTGCATTAATTTTTTTCCGTATTAACAACAGTTTTATATATAAAGGGCCCCTTTCTGAGCTTCAGCCAGGGGCCCCATGCAACCTTAATCCGCCACTGGATGGAGGTATAGCAAAAATGGATGGCTTTACGTCAGGTGATAATGGTCTTTTTGCAAGGATGCTGTTTTATTTCTTAAATTTTGTGGGTACAAACCCAATCCTGCTATAAAGAGGTTTATTGAGGACGAGGTATAGGCTATCGCAAGAAGGTAAGGATAATTGGGTTTCAGATGTTTTATTGCATTTTGGAAATAGTGGAAGAGGATTATATAAGAGCGGGGTGACTGGTGTTAGTGGTTACGGGGGTGAGGATACAAACGCTTTAGCAAAAACGGTATATTTTCCACATGAAAGTTTTCATTGTCGAAGGCTAAGCCGGCGACATTCGAGGGAATATTTCGTTTTCTCACAGGTCTTTTAGGTTTCTGCCAAGCAGACAGGGCCGGATTAAGAAGGGGGCAACGGGGGCAATTGCCCCGGGCCCCCCGCTGCAAGGGGGCCCCCGTGATGAAATTTATTTGTTTCAAATAAAATACTCGGTTGAAAAATTTTCGTGATTCAGAAG
>Ga0210059_1001072_pt1 | contig 39721 bp, 25 predicted proteins | sample Ectturendosymbi2_FD_188042 | JGI IMG/M metagenome (GOLD analysis project Ga0210059, IMG submission 188042) | Ecteinascidia turbinata endosymbiont from Florida, USA - Sample 2 (SPAdes) (version 2) | ecosystem: Host-associated > Tunicates > Ascidians > Unclassified | place: Key West, Florida... | reverse complement strand
TGAACTGCTGCTCAGCCCATGGTATGATCTGACATTTGCAGGTACAGCTACGTCGTCACTTGATTCATGTTTCTCTTCCTTTTCATCTGATATATCATCATATGTGCACTAGTGAAGTGCCATATCACCAACACCTTCCGCTGTAATTCGAGCGTGCGACAGGACGGAAAACAGCCAAACAAGTTTAGCAATAAGACACAACTTCACTCAATGCACTGTTGAAACAACCACTGCCTGAATAACTGCACAACAGTATTTCCAATACACGTGCATTAAAACCTGACAAAAGATATTGACGTTTAGACAAAACAGTGTGTTTGCTACGAGATTATAAACATCGGATGATACAAAAAACGCTCAACATCTGGAGGTGTTAAAAAAGCACCACAAGAAGCTGTTACTTGTCGAAAATGACACCTTGGTAAACGGCGGGATGCTAAAATCAAAGAGATAAATTAACTGTCAGAGAAGTGAAACAGAATCGCACCAATCGTCTTTTTAGAAGATACACAAAATTAAAGAAAAGTCAATAAATCGGATGCATAAATTGTAGCAGGTAAAAAACACGTTGATTCTTAACAGAATGTCAACGTTTGAACCTTGGGAATGTTTTCAGAAACACACTTTGTTGCGTTTTCCGTTGCCTTTATATAGCGGATGAGTTCTTCGCGCATGTAATTAGACACCAGACCCGCATAATTAAGTTGCAATGGAACATATTTTATTAATTGTTCAATTTATTTATTCCTACAAGAGTTTCGAGTAAATACTCTAATTTGAAAATCAGCTTCAATCTCTTTACGTTCATGCAAATTACATGTGGACCAGTTTGTGACAGCAGAATGTAGTGACAAAGAGTTAGCACTTCACAAGGTTGCATTTCGTAAGTTTTAAAGGTATACTGTGCATGAGAACGAAACTTGACTGTTGCGAGTAGAGGCCAGCATGAGCGGATTTCTGCGTAAGTGGAAACGATAAAACCGCTTGATAAGTCTTTGACAGGTACCTTTGTTAGACTTCTGCAGCGCTGCTTACAGATTAGCGTGCTCGAATGGTGACTTTTACATCGAGCAAACGCAGAGCAACTTACAAATCGGCGTGTGAGAGCCTCCACGTTGAGCAAATACATCTATCTGCATGTATTTCTAGTGCAAACCACATCATCACGTTGATTTCTTACAATTCCGATGGCATGGGTGGTGTAATCACAACCGCATGGCGACGACCACAGAATCTTGAACTTTTTTTCAAGAACGCAAACCAGATTTTAACGTTAACGGCTATTCGATACCTCTATGCACTTTTAACCTTTGCACAGTTTCGCTCAGGACATGTGACGTCACCATGCAACTTACAACCGGTGCGAACCTTGCCGTGTCATCTAGCTAATGAAACTTTACCACTCTACGTCACTTCCACCTCAGTTTCAGTGTTCGTTTGATTTTTTGTATTTCTCAGTTAAAACACAGTTTTGCTTTTCCAGTAAATCTTCATTCTCTCCACTATTCACGCGAACGTGTTGAGAGTTTTACTCTCGCTTAGGTTTCATTTTATTGATGACGCTCATAACGTCTGATTTGGTTATTAATTCCAGGCGCTTCATTTTTGTTTATTTGTTTGTGCAGTTGCAGACAGTTGTATTTGTTTGTACAAAATTTAGCTTTTGCAAGAATTTCAACAGATATTTTTACGTGATAGCCACAAAAATATGAGCGGAAGTAAAAAAGGAATATTTTCTTTTCTCGTTATACATTAAGAAGAATCATACTACAAACAAAAAGAAACTGCATGCTCCCATCGAAAAGAAGCACCCTTTTCATTTGCATATTTAAAAGAAAAAAAACTTCCGTTTTTGCCATGAGAAAGAAGGCTAGATTTTTCTTGCATTGACGTTCAGCCACAAGAATTATTTCCTGATGTCATTTGCACAGATACAAGTTATGAATTCCCGGTTTGAATCCAGTGTTCGAAAATAGGAGTCAGCCAGAGCAGAACTGCTACTCAAACCACTTTCAAGCGAAATGTAAAGGGCTGCAAAATGGTTGTTATGTTTCTATTTGCTAAATGCACTCAGCAACGGCACAAACCTATAATGTCCATACATCAGGAAAGTCAGCAAGGCGCTTCCTTCTCAGTGAATTATACGAAAGTTAAAACGTAATACAACAAATGAAAAAACTCCTGAAGGTCAGATGGTGCCCTGATTAACGTGCCACTACCAAGAGCCAGGCCCGTAACCACCTTGGGACACCAGGTGCGGGGAAGAGTTTTCTAAGAGGGGCCCACATTTTTTGACCTATGTCCAATAGTTTTAAACTATGTCCAACACATTTTTCTAGGGGGGCTTCAACCCCCTGCGCCCCCTCTGGTTACGGGCCTGCCAAGAGCCACGGAAAATCTCCAACAGAACGTGAGAAGTACAGTAATGCAGCCGCGTTGCATCAATTGTCAACAAAAAATCTAGGAAACAGATGTCAGCGGCCTATGAAATTATAGTACTGAGGTCTTTCTGCACACTTTTTGCCGTTGCGCTCAAATCCGGGGTTTGCTTCAAGATCAAACTGTCGTTTTACTGTAATGCGTTTACTATTTCTACGCACGCGTTTTTCTTAATTCTGCTTATCTTTATTGTGTTAACGTGATGGCGTTAAGCATTAACTTTTTATGTTTTGCCAGGGTCACCCACACAACGTTCCCAAAACACTTCATCCGAATCGTTACGCGCGATAGCGCAGGAGACAAGATCTGGCGTCACTCCTAACAAATTCCCAGCTGAAAATGCAACTTTTTCGGCTGTACAGAAAGCTGTGACACCGGATAGCCCTAGTCTAAGCTTCTCCGCAGTCTTGGCAATAACTGTATTAGCGTGTTGTATGTTTTTTTCTCTTATTTTTCTGTGCATGTGGAGATGGCATACAAGCGGCAGTGACCAAAACACATTGTCGCAAGCTGATGTTCCATTTTCCAGCTGGGATGAAAAACGCTCGATATCGATAAAATATTTTTTGACTTTGGCTAGGGTAAGATAGAACAGTTGCCACTGAATCCGCAAGGTTGTTATCTAAGTAGTGTTTGTAAAGAATTTTTCTTTATTCTATCTTTGCAACAGACTTGAACGTTGCAGCTCATTGTTTTGTTGTGAAATCATTATACTCTACTTTCAGGTAGCTGAATTTGAGGTGTTTCACGACAGTCTCCAAGCAGTACATGGTTTGCACTGATATTGATTAAATCGAATAAGATGAGGTAGTGTTCGGCGTTTTTTGGCATATTCTCACTGGACCGTTTCAGTCAAGCTTGACTGTGACGGCCATATTTCCTGCTCATGTGACGTTTTAACATGCACATTTATACAGGCCCGTAACCAGCTTGGTACACCAGGGGGAAGAAGAGTTTGCTGAGAGGGGCCCATTTTTTTCTTTTTTTAAAAACTATATCCAATAGTTTTAAACTACGTCCAACAAAATTTTCCAGGGGGGAGAAATGTTTTCCAGGGGGGAGCGAACCACCCAGCCCCACAGTTACGGGCCTGCATTTGAATATGTTTGTTTCCCACTAACGAGGTAAAACGTTTGTCTTGACCAGGCTGCACAACATATTACCCAAGGTTTGTCAAATTAAATTGCATGAAAATCCAAAAAGAATGTTTTTCTCATGCTTCTAGATTTGTCGAGTTGATTTAAGTTAATTGAACAAACTCTTTGCAGTTAGTTCCTCTCTCACTTCGGATTTAATCTTTCACACATTTTTGTTCGACACTGCTGCATCCCTTGTATCTTTCCTCAAGGACTAATTCGTCCTTAATCAAAATAAGTCTCGAACGGGATATCATTACAGTCTTTTGCTTGTTATGCCAGCTTTCCGAATGTGGTTACATCCGGAAATAATTAATTTAAAATAGTCACTTCAGAATTACTGAGAGGTGACTGTGTGTGCCGTTGAATCTATGACATTTAGATCAAGACAGGTAAAGCAATCGGTCGGTAAGGATATGATGAGGTTCTTGAAAAACGTTTATGACATTAATTGTTGCATAACGTTTGAATCTAGCTCGTATGCAGTACAGTAATGCCTATTTCACTTAACAAATTATACGCTTCCTTTTATCAAAACTAGTGACTAAAGGCAGGTCATTTATTAAAGCATGCTAGTGAATGAATCTGTGTAATGAATTGTTCACAGTCCAATTTTATGGATTGTAGATTGAAGAATGTGGCTAGGTCCACTTACAAATAGTTGTAGTGATGTGGATGAGTGTGATAGAACGCGAAAGAAGTAGGTTTAGGTTAGGAGCAATCCCATGGGGCGCCGTTTGTAAAAAAATTGTATCGGACACATTTAACACAAAAAAGTGCTAAAAAAGACAGATTTAATTAAATCAGGAAAGATTACCTAATTTAAGACAGATTTAGTTAAATAAGACAGCTTAACATAAACCGGAACAGATTTGCCTAAGTCAGACAGATTAAGCTAAATTCTAAAAGATTTACTTAAACCGGAACAGATTTAGCTAAATCAGAGAGATTTACCTAAATCGGAACAGATTTGCCTAAATTGGAACATATTCAGCTAAATGGGAGCGGGTTCAACTGTAGCGGTAATGCATATATAGCGCTGAAGCGTGTCGGCCCTGACAACCAGTTGTTAGTACCCTGCCCGCAAGCCTGGCATCAGCTACTGTGGCATTTTGAGACTCTGGCGTTGTTTCAAAGCAAGGCGTTTCAAGGTCTGCATTAGTACTTATTTTGTTGTAATATTGGTGTCTTCAAGATAGTTAATTTTTATCGATAAAGTAATGGGTTGTGGAATTGATGTCTTTGTAACTCTAATAAACTGTGTCATCCTAATGAAGTGATGTAAACCTAATGAACAGCGCAACTACAAGCTTTTTCCAAGTGTTTGTCGAACAAAATAACATTTTGCAAAAATAATAAGTTCTTTTGCGAAAAACAATTCCAGTGATTTTTTAAATATAATAATGGAACAAACGGGTCACCATACATGTGATGCAATGTATCGTTCGAAATGCTGTTAAAACGCCGAAGCTAGCTGTCATTTGCGAACTTCACACACACGCAACAACAGTTTGCTTTCAACGACGGATCCGCAAGGTTTGCTAAAGGGCTTATGTTTTTCTGTTCTTGACTACGAAAACCGTTAATTGCAAAGAAATGACATTGTCAGCGTGATTGACGTAAGAAGGTATGTGATGCAAATTCGGAAGCAGCTTCAAGAAACAACACTGACCAAACCAAGTCTTTGGTTGTAATCAATTTAATAGCCAAGGAGGCTCAGTTTCTCAAATCATGCCGTAGAAAATATTTTTAGTCTCCGAAGTTTTGCCGAAAGAACCAGGTGCTTCCAACAGACACAAGCACACTGCGGCATTCACAACGATTTCTGGATTTATTGAAAAAGAAGTAATTCTAAAGAGTCGGTTAAGGCTCCAACCGAACTTCCACAGCAACTCTATACAAAACAGAATTTTTACATGCTGGAGGTAAAACACGTGATATTGAAAAATACTCAACACTACTTCTAACTGAAACAATTGCAAGGATTTTTCGAGAGAAGATATCAAAGTTTATGTACGACCATAAATAACATTTACAATGCCCAAAAAGTTCATACAAAGATTCGTATTGAAAACGACGGCATCAAGCACCTTCACGAACGACGAACGGCTGCACTTCGAGCTGTGAAACAAGCAAGGCAAACCCCATTTCTGTAATGAATTACTGGACCAGCTCCGCCTGATTGTATTTATAAAGATCAATAGTCGAACAAGAAAACACATTATTTTTCAGAAACCGAAAGGGAAGGTTTCGAACTATATGATTAAGAACAGTGGTTCTTAACCCTTTCCGTACCAAGACTCCCTGATGTAGTTGTCCTTTGTGCCTGGCTTTGAATAAGTTGTAAAAACAAACGTATTTCGTGGCAAATTTGTTGATCAAACTTCCCATGTTGTACAGTGCATAAAGGCTCGCACCCATTGGAAATTTATTAACGTCAGGGGAGACGTGTCCCCCCAGTTTAGAACCACTAACCACTGATTTAGAAGGTGTGATTTCAGAAACGTGGTGCGACGTTAGCGACGTAAATCAATGAAATGTTTTTTTTGGTTTACCAGAAAGTTGTCAGTATGTGACAGTGAAACTGGAAGCTACGTTTTTTACAGTACAGATGTCTAGTACCTGCAAACTTTTTCTACAAGCAATGATGCCGATTTTGAAAATTCAGCTACATGTTTGTAAAGCGTTGTCTAAAAACCAATCGTAATACAAAATGCAAATGCCCCGCTAACTAACATTAAATACTGTAAAGTAGATATTTTGAGACAATTGCCAATTGTTTCAACAGACGCACGTGTAGAGAAAAATATAATCGATCACCAGAGGCGACTTCGGCATTCGCGCTTAGCCCGTGTCTTCGATTACGATTTAAATTGTAGAACGTGAGCTTGCTTGCTTTGTATATTTGTGCCACCACACACTTCACTAATTAAGGTTGTAAGCTGGGTCTGTTTTCATTGTACCTTGTCGCGGTTCATATATTTTCGTTCCATGTCCGGCCTTTCGGGTTCATGTTCCAGACTTGGACATCTAGAATCGTTTCAGCTTTTCCAAATTAGATCAGAATTAAAATTAGAAATACTCAGTTTTCCGAAACTAGATTAGAATGAGAATTACCGAATTCGCAAAAACTATAAATTAAATTAAACTCAGAACTAGAATAGCGATTCATCAAATCAAGTTCAATGTAAGTTCAAGTTATGGAAATCGGAATTTTATTTACGTAAGTATGAGAATGGCAAATATTCGTACACCAACATTGGCGCTTTTCGCGCTGTGTAATTCGCCTGCGTGGCTGAAAACTCGTTCCTATGGAGCCGATGTTACTGTCAAACATCGGTGGTATATGTTTTAAACTGTTGTCCATCATGATGACTGTATGGCTAGTTCAAGTGATGTGATGTAATTGTGACATAGCACTTTCATCTTTTCATTGCGCTTTCCTTGCACGATAGACATTCTTGCATCACTCGTTGAATAACGGCTTTGAACAAAGCAACATTGTCAGAAAAACTGGAAATTAGAAGCAAAATTTGAGCGCAGAAGCTTTTCACAAATTAGGTTAGAATTACTGGCATTTCGCCCAAATTCGTCAAACTAGACGACTAGAATTGTCTAGATGTCCAAGTCTCGTTGCGGGTGACCTGAATCAAAAATATAGTTCTAAATAAGCGTTCTGTCGATAGTGGTGGTTCTAAGGGGGGGGGATGGGTGGGCCATCGCCCCCCAGATTTTTGTTCGGACCCCTGTTTGCCCTTTCCCCCATTTTCTCTTAATTACTCGTTCAAGTTCGTTTGGTTGACTTGACATATACAGTAGATAACTTTCGGCCAGCAATATTTTAAACAATAATTTAGAAACCCTCCAGCCTGCATTCAATATTTCCAAAATGCATGATAAGATCTGTTGTTTTTGAAGGTCAGGTGACTAGAGTTGTTTATGACGACACGCACCAATGGTTGCTCGGATCTTGCGTGAAATTAGTCAGACTTCGGTCGTGGTGTTGCAAAAATTCATGTCGAATCTAAGAAACAGTCGCAGAAATGGGAAGATTGATCATCCCATTTCGTGCATTTCAGTGTGAGACAGGCCCGTAGTCATGGGGGGGCATTCGGGGGCAGTGTCACCCCCAATTATTTTTGTGCCCCCCCAAATGATTCAAACTCGAAAAACTAACACATTTTGCAAATGTTCGTTTTCAATCTGTTTAATCGTTACGCCAACTCGCAACACCACCGTACGTTGCATAAAAAGCAAACCTCATTGTTACAAAATGAATTGTGCTAAGGAACGTCCACACTGGTAACAATTTCGATTTGTGGCGTCACAGTCACTGTAGACCGTCTTATTTTTCGAAACTGTTTCCGCAGTCTCTCTGTTAGTGCAAACAACGCCATGGCCCTAGCAATCTGGCTATGGTAAGATAAGAATATAGTCTTAGCCAGTGTTCTATCTAAGAAACTTTTAACATACTGTATATATGTTTAGTGCAGTGGTTCTTAACCTGGGGTAAATTTACCCCTAGGGGTAAATTTCACCTTCCGAGGGGGTAAATTTACTGAATTATAACTTATAACAAACGTAAACTTTTAGAAATTTACAAAATGTTATAAACTAGATTATCAAGCTTGTTAGTTGCAGGACAAAACCCGGAAGTACTCCCGACGTTGTTTTGTTCGTAGATTGGTGAGAGGCTCCATGTAAGGCGTCACAGAACGTTGTTACGAAATAGGTTTACAAATATATCACACAAACTGGAGATGTTGCACTTTGGTATATGGTTCAGAGCTATGCATAGGCTACTTATTAGTTTTCTGTTTTTGGTTCATCATGTAGGTTACCAGATTCAATTGATCAGCTCATGCGCACAACACTGTTCCTGCACACGACTTCATTTGGACTTTGTACGTAACAGGAGATTGTATCACTGTCAGAATTGAAAATTCCTCTATTGTGCAATAAATTTCACTGGTTTCATAAACAATGGTCAGACTGCCGTGCCATTTTTCTCTTTCTTTTCACAGCATGCTATGGACCGCAGCAGGGTCGGATCCAGCCAGTAAGTTTAGGGGGGACGATTTCAGTAATATTTGGCAGTCAAGTCTCATTCGTGGGTTCACTACTGTAAAAGAGATGAATTAGCCTATACTTCACCGCTGTGACAAAATAATGGACGGCAAAATGGCCTTATATCGTGAATGCTTTTTTTGGAATTGTACGAAATCATGGTGAATAAAATCACTTTCATAGGTTTTAGGGGGGTGATCGCACCAATCTCCCCCCTTGGATCCGCCCCTGGACCGCAGACAGTAGACAGCCAGTACAGTGGAGATCTTTTTAGTAAATGACTTATTCATGAGTTAACAATCGAAGATTTCAACATTCTCAGTTAATATGTCGAAGAAGATAACTTAACTAGAACCATACGTGGACTTCGGGTCGAATTCATCATAAAACAGATGATATTAACAAACCTCAAGGTATCTTTTGTTCCATAACGCTTGGTGATGGTTCCATGAAGCCGTCAATTTTGTAGGCTCATTCTGCTTCACGCCATCGCACACAAGTACATGAAAACCACATGTTTTTGCAGACTAACTGCTCTCGATTTGTGCTGTAGGAACTCTGCCTCTATTCAGGTTCGTTTCTGAAGACACGATAGATTGGAAGCATCCTTATGCGTTGCTTTTGCATTTGCAATATAAAAAGAAAAGAAACCGCATGCAATTTGAGAATGACTTATCAAACCGTATGCTATTAATATGGTGGAATTGGTTTGCGGAAAGGAACAAAAAAAGAAAATTTAGGAAATTATTTACCAAACACTATGTTGTCGTACAAGTGTTATGTCAATAAAAAGCTCTACGTTTTTTATAGGCTTTAGAGGAATCAGCCAACTGGGCTCTGCTTTCATCTTTTTGCGATGATTCAAACTTGCGCATATCTGTATTCAAGTAACTTCACTCCACAAGTGAAAGAGGCATGCAATCAATCACAAATTTGTAATAGGAAATCGATTTCACGTAACACTACGCATCGTCAGTTCTATCATCTGCAAGCAATGCTAACAGGTGTGAATTTTTTCATTTACTTTCATAGGTATAATGGAGTTATACTTATGAAAGTATGGTGGAGAAGCATAGGTATAATGGAGTTATACCTATCAGTTATACTAGCTCAAGCAGCAAGTGTTATGTCTTGTGATATTTTAGATCACGTAGCAGATGAAATTTGAGGTAACAAAGCAAGAGACTTCTTTCGCTAGGTGGGCCAACTGACGCGTCGAACTGCACCTCTTTCTTGGTTTACCATCGATACATACTGCACATGCAGTGAGTTGAAAGGAGAGTTCTTGATGTGCGTAAGTCTAGAGACGACTAGCGAAGTGACTGATGATCAGGAAAAAATGAATAACTTCTATCAACAACAAAAACTTGTGCAATCACGTTGGCTTGCTATACACAGACGGCGCTCCCATGTTCTGTGAAGTCAGGTTTTACAACTCTAGTGAACAAACGTGCACTGCACATCATTTCTACTCCTTGTGTTCTTCATCGATATGGACTGGCAAGATAAGTCTTTCCAGAATACTTGAAAATAGCTTTGAAACACGTAACTGAACGGGTGATTTTTATCAGGCCACAGGCTTGTCTTTTCAAACTGGTTTTTATAGATGAATTGATTTATCTTCAATGTTAATCAATACTTTACTGCAAATTCAAATCTTGCAACTGTGACTTTTCTAAATTTTGGTGTGGATTGGGCGAAGCGTTTTCTACGCTGTCAAAGCGCACATTTGAAGTTATTATATCTTTTCAGGATACTAATCTGTGTGAGGCAGGGTTCTCCTCAAAAACCATAAAACGAAACAGCGATGTCGATTGATTCCCAAAGATGACGTGAGAGTATCACTTTCAACCACTGTTACCAGAATGTCAGATATTGTGCGTAGAAAACAAGCACAGAAGTACAGTATCACTGAGTGACTGGCTGGTTGAAGTTGTTATCATTTATCAATACGAGAAAAATTAAAATGGTTGGCTGTACATTACTTTTTCCTAACGTTCTGCCCCTTGACTCAGTGATATGCCGGTTCGTATGAAACTGTTTTTCGAATTTCAACAACTTCAGCAAACCACTTCTTGAAAGTATTCATGCTTGCTTGTAAGAGCATTTTATTAAAGTTTCATCTCACATACTGACAATGATTCGTACAGGCTTTACCCTAAAGTTGGGTATGACCAAACGTTGTTGGGGGTAAAATCAAATTTTTGATTTTGTTAAAGGGTAAATGAGACAAAAAAGGTACGAATAAACCACTGGTTTAGTGAGTGTAAATATTTTAAAGCTGAAATACCAGAATTATAAATGAATTACAGTTTTGGTGAATTATTTGAAATTAGAATAAGTATAAAGTCTTGTGAAAATACGAACAAAGTAGGGCCTACACATTTATTTCAACTAGCTTCTTGTTTTCCTGTTTTTCCAACGTTTTGGAATGTTGCAAGTGCACTAGAATCAGATTTCACTGCGCAAATGGTTGGGTGTGGTACTGCGCAGTTGCGCTTTGCGGTGAAACATGCCAGCCTACCTTTTGACGAATGATTTATTTTTCCCAGACATATATCGTAGTGCAAAAATGTCGATTGCGAAGGCTGATAAGCGAAAATACAAAAAGACTACATCAAGTATGACTTTACTTGCCTCCAGAAAGATGGAGAGGATATCCCGCAAGGGTGTGTTGTGCATGAAAACATTGTCTAACAGCTGTTTAAAACCATTCTAGCTCAAACAGCATTTGAACAATGCTCACAAGGACCAAGGTAGCAAGTTGATTGAGTAGGCTACTTTGTGTCTAAAGAAAGTTGTCTAAAATGTGTCAGGGTGGATGCAGGAGGTACATATAACCAAGCAAATCTTTCCATCCCATGTGGTAGCACTTCGCATTGCTAATTCGAAAAAATGGCATTACTACAGAAACACTGGTGAAACCATGCCTCCCGGATTGTATCAAAATGGTTTTGTCGGCCCACGGATCATTTTGAGTTGGCTCACGGAGCGAACGTTGTCAGCCAATGGTTAGAAACCGGGAATCATAGTTTGGCAAAACGATGCGATCTTTTTAAACAAACTGGTATGCCAACCTTGAATGACTAGAACAGGGGTCACCAACATAGTGCCCGCGGGCACCAGGTCGCCCGCACGGACCACGTGGATCGACCGGGGGCCTGTTCTGACAATAGCAGAAATATGACCAGGGTCTTCACTCTTCACACTGATGAATATCTTTAATTTTTTAATGATACCGTAATTGAAGACAAACTGAGCAAATTTTCATTTCATAAGTGTGTATATCAAACTGGTAGCACTTTGCATGAATCTGTACCAAGAAGTAGCTCTCAGTTTCAAAAAGGTTGGTGACCCCTGGATTAGAATATTCAGCTCAAAGGAATGCTTGTTACTGCTTGCTTCTAATGACAGAGATAAGTATTTACTCACACAAGATGTCAGAACTGGAAAACAGGTACGGAGACAGGCAATGGACTGAACAAGCATTCCGCTAGTAAATCGCACATTCAAGCTATATCCGTATGGGTGGAGCGTCAAGCAAGAGAAAATAGCTGTTCTTCAATTGGCTTAGCGTTGTCACGAGATGTGGTTAGCCGAAATGATACTATCTTTCAGCAAGGGCTGTGGAGCCGGGGCAGGAGCCGGTTGGAGCCGGAGCCAAATAATTTTGACTGGTGGAACCGGAGTTGGAGCCTAAAATTTGAGTTCCTGTTCAACAGACAAAGTTTTTGGAGCAGGCCAACTGTACAAATAATACAATGGTTTTTAGTTTTTAATGGACTAAATCGTTCTTGAGCCGGAGCCAAAAACTTCTTGAGGTTGGAGCCGGTACCAAAAATTTTAGATACCTGAAGCTGGAGCCGGAGCCCGAAATTTGAGTTCCGGCTCACAGCCCTGCTTTCACCTGGTGCTGATGACATAAAATTTCTTGCAATAAACGAGTTATCGCTCATGGGCACAAAAGAAGACCTTAGTTTATTGTATCCAGACTTCTTTTTGCAGCTGATGGAAACTTCTTTCAAGAAGGATGAAAAACTCTTGAAAATCTCCCTCAGTATCCCAAACAACGAGAAGTAGTCTTGTTCAGAAATCTAAAATGATGTAATTGAAGCTAGAGCATCACTTGCTCGAAAAAACATTAGCGAAACTCCACTCATCAGATACCGGCTTATTCACACTGAGTTGCGACGCAACTCGTGACACATCTGGCCAGTGCCGTAGCAGTCCAACTCTGGCCCCTCCCTAAATCCTTACAGGGGCCCCCCTCAGGCGTGCAACCAGGGGGGCATTTGCCCCCCCCGAAATTTTCAAAACATTGCATAGCAATTTTGACGTTTGTAGAAACTTTCAAAGAATAAAAATGATATCTAGTATTCTAATAATTTTCAAGAAGTCTTATTGGAATTTTTCTTTGTCCTACTGGTAAATTATCTCCTTACAAGATTTATCTTGAGACAGTCTGATGGAAAATTTCGTAAATAATTGGTATTTAACCACAAATATGCTGGAAGTGTCAAAACGTGGGAGATAGTTTAAAATGTTGGTATTTCTAAGGCATTTTTTATCTATTTGTTTGTTTACTATTTTTTCTTAGACAGGTCTCTATTTGCCCTCATGAAACTTTACAACGTTGGGGTACTGTTGAACCGCGCAAATTGCTGAAACTTTCAAATTGATAAGAGAAATTTTGACATAACAGTTAGAAAAACACTAAGACCTTGTGATTATTTTTGTTAGGGGCAAAGCGGATCACCATTATTAACGTAGTACATTTCTTAAAAAAACGTTGTGTAGCTGCATTTACGGTTCGAAGCCTGAAAATTTAGCGTGAGGACTGTTTCACGTTTTAGTGTCTTTCTGGGTTGATCCCAGTACCACTGCTTGGGAAAAAGGTTTAGTAAAGTGTCATATGAGTGCTAGTCAAGTGTTGAATTCACCTACCCACTAGACCACTTTGGCTCCAAATGTCGCTTTACAGGACCCTAACTTCTCCAACCAGTGCAAGCTCTGAAAGCTCATAGCCTTGAACGTGCTTCTAAAAACTTTCACACAACGCATGAGAAAGTTGCCAGAAAAAGCTGTTTTGCCCCAAACACACCTGATCCGTTATGTGCCAAAGGCACAAGACACCTGATCCGTTTTGCCCGAAATGGTAGCATTCAAAGATCCCCTTACCATTGACAAACGCTATCCCTCAAGTTTGGGATCTCCATTTGTGATAGAAATTCAAACACATGCTAGAACAATAGGGCTAGAACGAATTTGCTAAATCAAGACGAAAATTAGGCAGGTTTACTACTGTGGTAACCTATACATCTGTCACACTAAAGCCATGACTACACTAGTTGAGTACGGAACCAGTTGTTTGTATGAGGGTACAAATTTTTACTCTGTCCTGATCGTTCGGTCTGCATCTTGATTAAAACAGAAAAGTTCTCATTTTCGGAAATGTTGCGAAGAGAACTTTTATCTGTGAGTCAGACGTATGCAGAATCGCATGGAATTATTTTCAATTGCAGCAAGCAAAACTGTTTGTATGACGTTTAAGGCTAAGAGTGCAAAAAGCACAGTCACCCCATTACTGACACATGGGTGGTAAAAATCTAAAATCTGTTAACCACTACAAATATCTGGGAGCTGTACTGGATACAGCTGTGCTGGATACAGCTCTCAGATGACAAAGACATTCAGAGAAAACTGCGATGAAAATATTGTGCAGCAAACAAGCTGCGAGCCTCTTTTTTCCGATGTTCAACGGCAGTTAAAAATGTACTTTTTCGTTCTTTTTGAACGCCCATGTATGCATCACAATTATGGTGGTCTTTCAGAAAGACATGCATGCAAAGATTGCGTGTTGCTTATAATTTTGGATGCAGAGCTCCATACAACCTGCCCTGGAGAGCGAGTGTTAGTAGTCATGACTCACCAGGTTCAATGTGACATTCCTGCATTTCAGGCATTATTAAGGAAAAATATGTACTTGTTTCGCGGAAGATGCAAAAGGTCTAATAACGTATGGTTGCCTGCTTTGACGCAGTCAGATTGTTTATATTCGTCCTTATTCTTTGAACACTACAACCGCATTTTGCTTTGTGCCTAAGTACTCGGACATTGCAGTGTTTGTTCGTTTGAGGATGTGCATGTCACAATGCATTCGTACTTTACCTGGCCTTGACCAGTTTAGGAATTAGAGTCCCACTCTGCAGTAGTGTTGTACCAAGTGAACAAATAGTGTTATGAATGCGTCTGTAAACCTGAGGCTCAGCCTCCAACGCCGTTACAAAACGTTCTGTTAAGTAAGTTTCTGTAGCCCAGTGTCAAGCGAAATATCTGACCTATTATTTTTTGTCAGTTATTTTTCTTCTCAAAGTAAAGGAATAAAGTTTGGCGATTACTTATTTGATGTGTGTTGTGTAAATTAAAACTTTTTGGTTAGATGTTAGATTACCAAAACAAGCTACAGTTCGGGAATAAGTAAAACATGTGAAAAATATTGGACTTAATCTTTTCTAACTGTAACATAAACCCTAATCCGACACACTGAGCTAAACACCAAACCCTAAGACCTAATCATCAGTTTTCTCAGCGTATTTCATATGTACTGTAGAGTGTTACTCTGCGTATGGCTTGAAGCCAGAAATTTCGCTTGACACCGGTGATTCAGCCTCCAACGCCGTTGTAAAACGTTATGTTTTGTCTGTTTTTATTAACCAGCGTTGTTCAGAATGTGTGTGTGTTTGTACTATGTGCTTCGTGTCTGCGGGCAAAAATGCATTATTATTACATGTGACCGTTTCCGAAAAAGTTGTACCACGGTTAAATAAGCACGATGACGTCATCTAATGAAATTTCATGAAATTTCGCCCCCCCGAAATGAAGAGCTGGTTGCGCCCCTGGCCCCCAAATGGTGATTTATAAAACAAGTTTCGACGTTATGCTACATCTCGAGGCCGAATTGTCTTCAAAACAAAATATCCTAATTGTAGACACAGTTTTTGGCAGAACCAGGCCCGTAGCCAAGTACCTGGGCTAGACATTGTGGTGATATGTTACCTTGCTTCGCTCGTAAATTGCGATTGGACTCTTGAGCAATCTCGCCTGATTGCCTGATTGCTACCGCAACTGTGGCCGGTTGTTCTGAACATAGTCATTTCTACTCACTCACCCGTGGTCTAGTGGCAGGTGCGCCCGCTTCGGTGGTGGTAGGTCGAGAGTTCGACTCTCAGCCGGGTCTTACCAAGACCTTTTAACTTGGCACTGCAGCCTTCTTACCAGGCACACGGTGTGCGGAAGAGCTGCAGGGAACACACCCGGAACACAATAACAAACCAGAAATTGTACAAAACTCAGCCGTGGCGCTACAAGATCATTGTAGTTATGTAGCTCCAACAACAAACCACAATATCAAAAAAAAATTTTGCTTACTCGCTGACAGATACGCACCGTTTCTTGATCGCTGCCGTTGTATTCATGCTGCCTGCTTTTTACGTTCTTGTCTGATTTAAGTGTAATAAAGCCTACATCAGTGCGACGGCGAGTTACGTGTTACTACAGACATAGTACATTTTTTACAACAATCACTACACAAAACACTTTGATCAAGTGGAAATCTGACTTCTGGACGTATGCAACGAGGTATGTAGGCAGGGCCAGATAAATGAACGCGAGGCCCATCAGCAAAAAGTCGTGACCACGAGACCTCCGAAACGCTTAGCGCAACTGCCCAGTTCGCTCATGTCCAATCCTTTGCCTGCAGATGCAGGTTGCGACACTTACTAGCTGGCGGATTGTTCTACTGCTGGCCTTTATTGCGTAACAAAGCACGACAATAAATCTTCAAATATTGTCAAAGAACAAAACGAGTATATGTTCTAAAAATTTGGGGGTCATGCCCCTAGGCTCCCCTGGTTACGCCTATGTGTTCAGCAATATAAAGATAACTTTATATAAAGATAACTTTATATTACAGTGTTTACATGTGCACATCAGGTGAGAAAGTACGCATATCGGATGAAGCAGAACGTGTTCAATCGGTTTCATATCCTCATATAAGATCATTGTCAGGGCTATATACAGTGGTGTGTTCAAGGGAAGACAAGCGAGGCACTTACCTCGGTAGGACCAAGGAGGTGTATAGCAGCCTGATCGTGCTCAGGGTAACCAACAGTGATGTTTGTCTATTTTTGCACGTCTTTGGGTATGTTGTTAACTAATGATAAACTGTATTTTCGTAAGAAATCTTTCTGGCTATTGGCAAATTAGGCACCATATTGAGCTACTACCTTCAAATAATTAAAGGCTTTTGGGTTTTGAATATTGTGTACTTCCTGAAAATTTTTTATCGCTTCCCTACTAGCAGCTAGCGATCAGAGCGGTTACGCTCTCCTGAACGTGAACATACTGTAGCTGCGACGAAACGAGCCAAGACCTCTCATTTTCACCCCGAATAATAGGAACATTATTTTCTTGTTTATTCTCATCGAAAGCCTGTTTTTGATCTGCAATGATAGACCTGACAAAAAAGGGAACTTCGAGAGGCACTGTAAACAGGCCCGTCGCCAGGATGTAGCAGCAGGGGGGGCCAAAAACGAGAAGGAGGGGCCAAAAACCAGAAGGGGGGCCACATTTTTAAAATACAGTGTTGGATGTATGCAGCAACCGGTGGGCCAAACATGAAATGGGGGGTCATCGATTTCAAATGGGGGGACCAGGCACCACTGCCCCCCCGCTGGCGACGGCCCTGATTGTAAATACAGTTCATGAGAGCTACGAGAGGGATTTCCCTGCCAAAACTCTTTTACGTGACACAAAAGTGCGGGATTGAAAGCAGAGCTTGCAGCGCGGCTGTCAATCTTCACCAAATCGAGAACACAGAGTAAGGTCGCAACTATTGCTTCCAATCGCGTCAGTCACACCCTTACTAAACGCAAGAAGCCAATCAAAGTTGGCGATAATGTGAACAAAAAAACTTTCACGAGGCAACAGATAGCCTTTTTGAAGGCTTGAAAACACACAGATTGTGAAGGCCAGTAATGAAGTGAAACTTTCCCGCAATCCTATAGCAAAGTAATATGAAGGGATGCCTGTGCATGTGGATGAGCAACTGAGGAAGGATAATGACGCGTGTGAGTGTTTTTACCTCCAATTTGACGAGTCGACTGATAGGGTGCATGTTACACAATGGTGTGTTTTCATCGGAATTGTGTTTGAAGCATGAGCGCCAAGGAAGAGCTACTCATCATCTTGTCATTAAAAGGACACACCAGAGGTGAAAATCCTTTTAAATGCTTGTGTGGGATTTGTTAGCGAGATAGAACTCCTGCTTTTCAAGCTCAACTCCATCAAAATTGATGGAGCGCCTGCTATGTTCGGCCGCACCAGTGGGTTCTTTGCACTGCCCAAAAAAAATGAAACTTTCCAGGATATCCAGTATTATCATTGCATAATTCACCAGCAAGCATTGTGCGACACATTTTAAATACGAAAGAAGTGATGCATCTTGCGATGAAGATTGTGCGCTCAGTTAGGGCGAGAAGTCTGAAGGCTTCTCCGTTTACTTGGAGGAGAATGATGCTGAGTACACAGATCTTCTGTTTCACTCGGATGTTACAGTATATCCTGAACAGAGGTAAAGTTTTGATAAAATTTATGGAGCTGTTGCCTGAAATGAAGGACTTGCTGAGGTTTTCAAATCATGTGGATTACTATACAAAGCTAGAAAAACACCAATAGCTTTTAGGTTTATCTTTCTCCACTGGCGAGCTCTTGAATTTTGAATTGAATTTTGAGCTGCAGGATAAGGGAAAGCATGTAGTCAACATGATGGGTTCACTGAGAACGTTTTAAATGCATTGCAAACTACAGCTGATGTCAAGCAGGCTAAAAAGTGGTAACCTGTGAAACTTCTCTCATATGCAAGCAGAACTACTACATGAAGGTGAAGGTGTAACACAGCTTGAAAATGAACGTTATGAGGAGCATGTTCAGAGCATCTTGTCACAGTTTAAGAGGCATTTTACCGACTTGGCATCCATCTAACCTGTAGCTAGCTATATGCGTTATCTAGTTGGTACACGGATTGATAATGAAGACTTTGCCGCCATAGCTTAGTCACCTTTCGACCGTGAAAGCTCCGCTCGTGAGGATGAGATTCTGACATTGCAAAATGATATTGAGATCAAGCCAGAGCAACATCCGCTCAACCTGCAGAGCATGTGGGTATCTGGAAACTACTAGTAGCGGAGAAGTATCCCAATCTCAGAAGATGTACCTTGAACCTGAAAGCTTTTCTTGAATTAATTTATTTATGCGAGTCTGCTTTCTTGCACATGAAAATCATCAAGTCCATGTTCGGATCAACAATGACAGGCGACCTTGCAGCTTTGCAACCCGCTGTTACACTCCAGTCTGCGAGAAGCTAGCGTCTTCCTTTCAGTGCAAGATCTCCCACCAAAGTGAGAAGTAGGCCTAATTCTTTTTTTCAAATTCAGAGATCCACCTGTTTTGCATCTGTCTTATTTTTGGGTTTGGTTCATATGACAATGTCATTGCTTTTCAAATAAATTGGCGTGTGTGTGTACTTATTCATGTTACTGTCTCTCACCCAGGTGTGTAGTGGGGTGGGAACGCGTGGTCACGGCGTTCCCATGCCTTTCTGCACGAGATTACTTTCAAACGTGGCCGCGATCTCAGATGCGCTAGCGACACGCAGATTCGCACTACTAGTCAAAATTCTGCAGTGAAACAGGAAGATCCTGTGTGGAAATTCTTGATGCTCACCTTATTCGGACTATTTGGTGCAGTCTTCACATTTATTTGGTGTGGGAACGGCGTTCAGACACCTCTTTTTTTAGCACTATACCTCTGCTCTCACATGAAAAATCGGCAACCTACGAAGTTTTGTCCTACGATCCACTGCTATTACGACACTGAATATTTTAGCGAAATTCAAAATTCCACATTGAGTTTTCATGCATGGTAGCGCAACAGCATCGTGCTACAAAAATGAGGCTTCAAGCTTACCAGACGTTTGGAGAAGCAAGAAGTTCCTGAGAGTTGGCAAATACTGTACAATAGTTCAGGGCTGCACAATCTTTTCGCTATTGCTGGCTGCATTACGTTTATTTTTATGAATACTGCCGCCAGTACGTTCAAGAGATTTTTTTGCATTGCTTCTGTTCTACTTCTACACACTGAGCCTATCCTGCTTCCACACGTCTGATTCGCCGTCTTCTTGCTAATCTGCATACAGTAGACAAACAAGGCCGCCATGACTTTTGTTTAACATAACATATGAAAGGCCATATAAGTTTTTAACAAAGCCGCATACCGACGCGTGCTGTGCACCGGTTCCTGGAGTAGTTGTGAGACATCGGTAAAACAATGATTTGGTGATGTTGAAATTTGCACATCGGTAACTCACCAGCCGATTGAGTTAGAGAGCTATTCAAACCCTCTGAAGATTCGGGAAGTCTTGTAGTTTCGATTTTTAAAAATTGGAAAGTTTTGCATTTTGTATTTTATGACGTCATAGTGGGAGTAGGATTTTGCATTTTTGGATGAGGTTATTGGCCTCTGGGTGCCAACCCAACGAGCCGATTTAGAGGCTCAAGTTTTTATTGGAAACTAGGCTATAATCCGCATCTTTCGAGCCCTTGATTGGCTTTCTAGCGATTGTTGATCCCAAATTATGGCTCAAAAAAATTTGGGTCTTTGAAACACGTCTTTTTACACATAGAAGCTCGGGCACCAATGCTTGCCGAGCTTTTGACTTGGCACGAAGTTGGTAACACTAAAGACTGAAGAGTTTCCTGTTGGAGCGAGAGCGCAGCAAGATACCAGAAGTGTCAGAAAAGCGGAGCATAATAATCAGGGGCGTAACTATATAGGTTTGATGGTGCCCGGGGCAAGAAGCAAGTTTGGCGTCCCCATTTTTGAATCTGGGGTCTTTCGGTAGCAAATCTACTTTATTAAAGAAAGTTCTTGTGACACCATTGGGACTTTTCGGCGCCCCCTCAGTGATTCGGCACCCCCTCAGTGATTCGGCGCCCCCTCAGTGATTCGGCACCCCCATAGTGATTCGGCACCCGGGGAATTATGCCCTCCTTGCCCACCTCGTTACGCCCCTGACAGTAATATTGCAAAAAAGATGAAAACCAGAGCAGGAGTCAGGGGCGTAGCGACAATGAAGGCAAGCCATGCATTTAAATCAAATTCCAATCAGATAGGAGAACAAATTTTTAAAAATAACTTCTGGTAAATCTGAGTTGTTAAGTGTTTCTTACAATAGTTCATTCTCATTAGAGAACCCTTCGGTCAAGTTTGTTTTTGTTATTGATTTAAGCAATAAAAAATGGGGAAACACGCATGTGGAATGGGAAACATTCTGAATTTGCGATTGCATGCGAGTTTCCGAACAATTTTTTTGTATTTAATTAAGATTTTGGTGAATATGGATAAAACGAATAAAGCTGATAAGCCTTTTTTGCTTGTGTGTTGTAGCGTCAAATTTATTCTATTCAAAAGTGTCAGATTGTCATTTGTCAATGAAATTTCTTGTGTTTCGATAATTTTACATTTCGTACACCTCTCTCAGAATTGCTATGGGAATCAAGCCATGTAATTTCCAATTTTGCTTTCGTTTCGCGTGACGCCATCGACCTGGACACTTCAGTCTAGTCGCATAACTTGCAGTAGCTCTTGGTCAAAATGATCGGAGTTACTTTGTTTACTCCTGCTCGAGCTCCTGTTCGGAAAAAAGTGACTCCAGCTCTTGTTCCGAAGACTACTGAATATTTACACTCCGACTGTTGTTTACACTTCGAAAACTTGAAACCACGAAAGCCAATTTTCGTTCAATTCTCTCACCAGAGTACGTTCGGTACGATCACAATGAAAGAACTACTACTATAAAGTCACTTATTAACCTGCACACGTCAACCCCAATTGAAAACACTTCATACCACCTTATTCACACAATTAAATATCCTCTCTTATACAGTAAAGTTGCAAGATATAATGACATGTTTAGGAATACCCTGAAGTAAATTGAATTTCTGCTGGCTTGGCTGAAACCACATTGCTGTTGCTCAATTTTAAAGATACATGCACTGTTATCTCGTGCATTTCACTAAAAATAACAAACTGTGAATACTGCTTGCACAACAAGATAAGTGACAACGCAAGAAGTATACTTCCAGTAACCCAAGCAACTACCAAGTTTTTCCTAATGTGACAGACACACGCATTGGAACTAAAAGTGCCATATTACTTCCACTCTCCCTCATTCTCAACAGCCTGCATTGAATTGTCCACAATCCAATACAAAGAAGATAAACGAGCCATGACATCAATCTAACAATTTGCCTGTCAGAGCAATTTTATTTTTTAAAATATTATCCAGCTCCGGTAAAAACTGAAAATTTTACTCCTGATCCTGCTCCCGGTCCGGTATTTATTCATAATTCCAATTCCGGTTCTTCCAACTCCATCAAAAAATATCGTTTAATTTAGAAAGACACAGTTCGAACAGCACACCTGCAAGCAAAACATTTATCGTGTTTTCACATCATGCCGTGCCAAATTGTGACGACAGACGATGTTCGGTTTTGCATCAAATAGCAAGTGCTTTATGAACTTCCTCTGGCCGATTAGTCCGTGGAGTATAGAGCGGTTTGTAAATTTTTTGCACGATGTTACATGCCAATTTAGGAGTTCTCCATGTCGTCAAATCTGGAACTTTTTTTGATTGCGTTTGTACTTATAGCTAACAATATGCACTATGGTCAGAGCTGAAAGTGTAAGAGGTAAGGCATCATGTTTGAAACATAGTTGATTGGCAGCTTTTGCACTGGTGGTAGCAAATACACAATTTTCCTTAACACCACGAAAGACATCACTTTTCATTGGCCTTGAGCCGTTGAAATGCACTGTTGCCTTCATGTTTGCGTGGAGAGCAATTGTAATCCCAATCAAGTCCTTGAGGCATCTGAAACACTGAAGGATTGCAAACGGTCTGGAACGACTAACAGTGTCGCGTGAGGTCGATAAAAAAGACGAATCATGGGCCTTGTTGTTCCATGTTTGTTGCAGAGCGACTGGGGTGAAAACCGTCTTGGCCTTCATGAATGCTCTGCTTGGTGATGGCCTGGAGTCTAAAATGGAGGACCCGTGAAAGGATCTCACCAGCAAATGATAGCCTCCCCCTAGATTGTGAAATTTGATATTTTCCCATCAAAGTTTTAGCAAAAAAAGGTTGTTTTCTTAGTTTCGAGTGGTTGAAACGAAATTTTTCCAATTTTGGCCCCCCTGCAAAAATGTTTTTGGCTACTCCTGGAAAATCCACTTTTGGCCCCTCCCTGGAAAAAATCCTTCCGACGCCCATGCCTGTAACATGAACGCTAAAGGCCAGACATGAAACGAAAATATATGAACAGTGACAAGGGCCAATGAAAATACCGCGAGTTAATAACCTTAATCAGTGAAGTGGATGGTGGCACAAACATACAAAGCCAGCTCACTTTCTACAATACAAATCGTAATCGAAGACTCGGGCTAGGTCCGAGTGCCAGAGTCTCCACTGATCACGAGTGGTCAGCAGCGCCGTGGGCCACGCGGTTGCCTTTTCAAGGTTTGCCGCATTGATGACGAGTCGCAGTGGTAGCACCACGCGTGGACCGTTTCCTTGCAGTCACGCATCAATGCCGAGCACAAGGCTGGACAGGCCGCAAGCAGGCCTACCGTTTTTCGAATCTTTGGTATGATCCAACCGGGAAGCGAACCATGCGTACCACGTGTGGGGGCGAGCATTCAACGAACTCTAGCAATAAGCCGGACTACTCGTGACCAGTGTTTTTAACTGCATAATCTTCAGTACATGTACGTGAACTTCATCAAAGAAATAAACGTGAAGTACTTGATTGCTTCGGCAGCGTTATTGTGTTTATGACGTAACGAAGATTTGAATGCTTTTCAATGCTGGTTTACTGGAGCCTTATTATGTCGTGAAGACTTCTAGCCATGCCTACTTGAATTTTTGTCAAAGAAAAATGAACTCTTGAATTTACCAGTTCATAAATTTATCCTCTGTGTTTGGAATAACTCAGTTGCACTAGTTCTTTTGTACAGTTGGTACTCTAAAAGTGGATCATGTTCCAGTGGGGCTCCGGCTCTATGGATTCAGGCATCTAAAGTTCTTTGCTTCAGCTCCGGCACCGGCTCCAAAATGGTTTGATCCATTGAAAACTGAAAACCATTTTATCAGCCAGCCCAAAAATTTTGGGGGAGCAAACTGTTTGATTTTAGCCGAATAACACTATTTTGTTTGGAAAAACGCCTCTCAAAGCACAAAATGACTGTTTTCCAAAAATTATGGGGAGCCATGGCCCCTTTGCCCCCCCCTGGCTACGCCTATGTTCACAATCCTTCGGGCTTGCGACCACTGGTTGAAACCACTGGTGTAATATATACACGCATAAGCCTGTTTTTCAATCGACCAGGTAACAACTCTCTACTGCAATCCACACCCCTCGTAGGATGTAGTGACTCTTACACAGCCCAAATTATTGATTTCTTTACTAGTATGGATATTGGATAGTGCGTAAAGTACGACTTTTTACGGAAGTTCTTTGATGCGATTTCACTTTCGATATACTGAAATTGCTATTATGTAGTAGAAGATAGAGATAGTTTTTCCGACCTCTGGGCCTAAGCCCTAAATGTTCATAGAAAAAATTACGATAAGCTGATCGATTCGATTTCACTATCATTGTCAAAAACTTTTCTATTTCAGATATCTTGCCAGTCATGCCCATTAAAAAGATTATTTTCGTTGTGCATTATTATTTTTGCGTATACATCACAAATACTTTAACTTTGGGCGTTTTGTGGTAAAAAAGGCCAAAAACACGGTCCACGCTGTCCCGTTAAGGAACGCAACAGCGCAAAACATAGCCGCTCTCTTTCAGGAGTAGCGAATGCCGCAGGACTCCGCTTGCAGTAGATTCAATCCAAGGCCTCTCCTGCAGAAATGTGCCTACATGAAATCGATTACCTAGATAAACACTTTGCGATTTGATTTAACTGCGTCCCCCTTGTGCAGACTTGTTGCTGAAATGTGGATATGCGCAAGTATGAAGCATTGCAAAGTCATGAGAGCAGACCACGGCACGTGGATTCCACGAAAGCTTACAGCAAACATAGAGCCTTCAAGTCTCGACGTCACTGAGAGGAAATTCTTGCTAACTCGGCTCTCAAGAAGTACTTGAAGTGTGCTGAGGCACAAAACAAGCTTTTAAAACTGATTGAGCAAGAGAAACGCTTAAAAAGTAAAATAGGCTACATTATTCACAACCCAGTAGCGGTGGTCAGCAGTTCATAGCTGAGCAGGCCACATGCGCAGAAGCATTGTTGAGTTGAATCACTGCCGCGTTGACACTAACCGTTCCGTAATGGGCGTCAGTTGTGTTTTTTTTGGCTTCAGTGAGACCAGTGCTGGATTAACAACAGCAGAAAATGTAGCAATTGCTGCGGGCTCCGCGCTTTGGGGGACTCCGCGCTCCTTGGTGCTAAATCCTTTTTTGCTACATGGAAGGGTAGATGTTAGCATTTAGATGCCCGAGGCAAACTCTCAGAAAGTAAGGGAACTGTATATTGTGCACAACATGTTATAAGAGAAAATTTATTCGCTGAAGGCAAGTGAATTTTTTCATTTTGTCTGGGATTTTGCATTTGCATGAAAGTCGATTTCACATTGTAAATTGTTTGGAGTCATTTGATTTTAAATTGTTCTTTGTCTACACATTAAAATTTCTGTGGGACCCTTTTGGCACATTTCCACATACTTTTTGCTTTTTTTGATAAATATATGAATTGCCTCAGAGCTTATTAAATATGACCCCAGAGTGGTTAATAAGTTTTTTAACAAAACAATGTAAAAATTTAAGTGAGAAACTCTCAAAAAGGGGGCCTGAGGCGACCGCCTCTCCTAATATCCTCCGCTGATTATATGTATAGAATTTTTTGAGTCCAAGAAATCACTATTTTGACAAATTTGCCACAAGCACTTAAGCGAAGGTTTTCAATTGAATGCTTTTACATTAGACTACTGTAATAAAAATTAAACTATTTTAAAGTTACTGTATTTGCAACATTATTGGACCACTCAAACAACGAAACCTAATTGCAGCAATTTCAAGATATTGTTTGATTGTATTGTTGCGAATAGCACTAGAATATATTATCACATCAAACTGACATGTACCATAAGTTGTCTTACCTTTCGGTCTACTTTCAAAATGATTTGGCCAATGATGCCAAACCTGGAGTTTTGCCACCAGATCTGGGGTTTTCAATGCCTTTCTGGGCTTTTCTTCAGAAGATTTGGGGTTTTTAGGATTTAACTGCGTAGCAGTGAATCAAGATAAAGTATGATTTGTTGTACTTCTTATTTCTAGTCTCATCGTTGATTATCGACTTCGACACTTGTACTGAGACGGAGACTACAGTGTCTAGATTTAGCAACGATCAATTTTTTGGTGGGTCTGGAAGGACTGTCTCTGTATTGTATTTGTGGGCTGTATCGTAACGTGTTCCTTCTTGGTAAAAAATGCCTATATACGTTTTCAGTAAAAAAAGATATGTAGCTCAAGATGTCCACCAGTTGTTATTTAGGACCAGGTTTTTTGTACTTACGAAATTCAGTGTATTTGTTGGGTAGTCGCATGGATGTACACAGAATTTATGATAACAGTTGTTGCCATTTGTTCAAAGGGTATTTTTAACTTAGGGTCCCGCACTGATGCTATAGGCCTCGCTCTACCTTAATGCTGCACTTGGTGAGACCCGCATTATGGTCATAGCATTTGTTTGAAACTACAGTTCGTGTGTTTTCTCCTACTCTTGCTTTAGTTTTTCATGATTTAATCCGTAAGCTTTTGCTTGCAATTTACAGGATTGAAGATGCGTAAACCCCGTGAAATTGATTTCCTAGTAAAACACTTTGCGATATGATTCAACTGCACCCCGCTTGTGGAAATTTGTTGCTAAAACGTGGATACGTGCAAGTATGAACCATCACAAAGTTATGAGAGCAGAGAACGGCAGGCAGATTCCTTGAAAGCTCACAGCAAAACCAGAGCCGTCAAATTCTCAATTGTTTAGCTTTTTCTATTTTTTATGCTGGCCTCTCTGGAAAATTGAACTTATGCTTGACTTCTACGCAAAGGTGTACGCAATGATGAAACAAATCATCATACTTTCTATTATTCAAAAATCACAGCTGTGTCATTCATGGTCTGAAGTTTTTACAGCCCATCATGTTGTGATTTCGGCCCAGCGATTTAAAAAATCCCCTGGGACAAAAAAAATAATTATGGCCCAGCTTACGTAGACCTCTAGTTCTGTAAATTGCCAGTTTGATCTGTCTAATATCTAGTTCATACTTGGTGTAGTCGCTAAAATAGACCATGATTATGCACTTGATTCTATACAGCAGCTAGCCCCATCGTATTTTGGCTTATTGGGACAAAGGTTGCCTTGCATAATAAGTGAGATGAACTATATTTGGCACTGCCACATAGAATTTCAAATCGTGAATCATTCAAACGCAACATTCCTACTTTTGTGTGGACAATGCATCCAACATTTTAGTCGTGGTACATACGCTGTTGCGACATCACGGATCTTTTTCTAAAAATCTACGTTGACCAACACGTGGGACTCGACAAATTTTTTAACATACAGTGTATGAGCTGACGCTTTGATGATTTAGCGTTTTGTCATCGGCATTGTGGGCGATGAGAAAACATGGCTTTTCTTGCATGACACGCTTGAAAGAGCCAAGAAATATTTGGATTTTATGCTTTCTGCATTGTTGTGTAATGTACTTTGTAGCTGAACGTTGTCGTGTATCTGAATTTCAACAAGGGCACCGAAGTTGTCGTTGATCTGTAATAATGAACTACAAGTAAATGTTTAGGTCAACTTTCTTGTTTTAAGCCCAGTCAAAACGAGCCAATAAAATTCCTCAAATAAAACCAAGCGTACTATTCCGTGTAAAATATGCTTTTCACAAATGTGCTGCTCTAACTTGCACAAATTTTGTCATTAAAACCTGACTTACAATTTAATAGCCCTTTTTCATCTGACTTTATGCTAAGCATCGATGGGTTACTATTTGACGTAGTTTCGGATGTTTACCGTTTCGTGTACATGTCGGGTTGCAATGATGAGTGATGAAATTCGGTAAAAGACACGATGAAATATGACTAAGCAGGCCAGTAAAGCACATAGGTCTCAGACGTACAGAACCAGGTCAGGCTGAGTTTTCAGCTTGTGGTGAATGTACTCTTCCTCAAGTGTTTGTTTTGCTTGTGCAACATGAGATGTCCAGCTGATGATGGTTGATCTTTTCGCGTAGTAGACAGTTGTTTTCTGCTCTAAACGCGAAATCAGTTGGAGAGTTTACGTAGGTGTTTTAGTTGTTGCAACTTCACCACCAACATATTGCAAGTAAACTTTCTGAAAGCTGTTAGAAAAACAGAATGCGATTATCTTTGTTTTTTATGTCAAGTTGTGTCTGGAAGAAAAAGTACACGGGTGCAGCGAAAATTTAAAAGCAAAAGTCCCGTTGATGTTACTACATTCAGTATTTTCGTTGTTTGACGATTTCTGCAGTGAACAGCGACAACTTATTTCATAGCGTCTTCTGAGGAATAGTTGGTGGTATTCACAACCTGAAAGTTTAACTCACTTTTCCAGCAAAAATGTGTTTTAATTCATCGGAAAAGCATTCTTTTCCGTATTCGTGCTTTTCCAAATTTGTCTGAAAAGCATCGAATTTTGTTTTGCGTTTTCCGCGACGGTCTTTATAGGTCCATGCCATCATGCAGGTCTAAGCTTTGCTGCTAACAACTTAAAATATTAGGTAGTTGTTGGGCTAAGCTAAACCTTAAATAAAATAAACATAGCTCACGCACCAAATGACCAAGAAATAGTTTGTACAGATTTTTAAGTTAGAAGCTTCGTCGTCTCTTTCGTGCAGTGTTTAGCAGTTCGATTAACCCGAAGTGGAATCCGTCACTTTCGTTACACTTAAAACGATCAGATATTCTTGTTCTTTCACGAATGCTTACGTTTTGCCCAACTTTGTTAAATTAATAGATTTCGGTCGCCCCCAGACATGAATCATTAAAAATAAATCTTGAAAAATCTTCAGAAGAAAATGTCATTTTTATTCACCACAGTATTGCATCAAGCACCGGTAGCAAAGGTACAAATAAAACCAATATTCCTGCAAAACTGTTTAAGATAACGGACAAATTCAAAAACATTTTGTTTCACATCCTGATTTTCAAATATAAAACATAACTTTTCGGGTCACGTCAAAACGTGACATTTCTCCTTAAAATCCGAAAACTCTACAAAGCAGAATACAAGGAAGCTACACCAATAACTTGTGTTACTCAGCGACGCCTGGTTTGTTGCCGGAACAAATGTTGCCATTTTTGCCTTTCTTGTTAATTACTTGAAAACGCCATGTTTTCTTCAAATCCTAACTTATCGGATATTATTTTTGCAAATGAGGTTTACTCAAAAATCTAATTTCTTTTCAATCGTTTTGCACGGCAAATGAACGACAGTTGTGAGTAGGTTTGCGAAAAAAACGGCGTTTACAATTGTTTCAAGAGCGAACTTGTAACATTTTGAACGGAAGTTGTCGATGTGTTGCTGCGATGAGCTGTAAGACAGTGCTTGTCAAACTCTATTTGCGATGACCCAAACGTTAAGCGCAAAGCAGTGTGAGAAGCTTCGGCGACCCAATTTATCAAATCAAAAAAATCACAACCAGGGTTGCCTACCAGGTTGTCACGCGAAATACCTGATTTAGAGACGCTCCCCTCTATTGCGTTGCACAATCAAATACAACATGCAGTTTATCAAGTTTTCGTCGTTGACAACACCATGATGCGGTATACAACATACCCGGATGTCTGTTTCTACCTCACTTTCTGGAACTTTTTCTGCGTGGCCCTTATCTATTGTCGCCAGCATTTACTCAACGTATTTTTATCGAGTCTGAGGATGATTCATCAAAAGGCGCTTCAAGCTGACTATTGAAACGCCGTTTAATGAAAAATCCTCAGATTCGGCAAAAATATGTTGAGTAAATGCAGGTGGCAATAGATATGTCTAGATATTATTGGCTAGTACGTGGCAATCGTGTCTCCACATCAGTGGCAGTTGATTACGCCCGTTAACAAATTCTACTCGTTGCTTCAGTAAAACAACATGCGTCTGTCTTCTCTCGACAGAGACGAGATGCCACTTCTCATACAGTCATCGTCCGAATCACGATCAACAGCACATAGCGTTGCTTTCGTCGCATGAAAACATTGCCTGGGCAGACTATTGTTTCTTGCATACCAACGTCTGCAACAAAACAGAGGTTTACATCACCTTCGACACCAATTGTCGAGTCAAATCCTGTTGTAAGTAATGACCAACCCAGGGGAGTTAGGACAGCGTCAGGACAACAACCTTCACCTCCACGCACCGCTTCCACGCGCGATGCTTCAGGAAAATTTGCCCCGGTCATTAAAGCCACAGTAGCGCCATCCATGTCATGGAGGTCAACATCTTGAAGGTAAGGGTGATTTTCAGCAATTCTACTGTAGAGCTGGCATGTTTTACTTGTTAGATTTCACGAGAGTCATATCAAACGCTATCACTTCATCCAATTCAATAGGGTCCCCCCCTTGAACGCTCTCCACTGACAGTGTCAACAAGTCCCAGTCAAGGTGTTTTATGCTTATGCGTTTCAGCAAACCGAAATTTATCCTTAAATTCAAAATCCGAAAATAAACAAGTCCGAAATTTAACCTTTATTAGTTGCGGTTCAACGGACTGATTTTCAATATTTGGTTTACGCCAATCGAGAGCTTCAGCACGTGAATCGAGTTTCAGCCGGCAGCTGTTCGACCCAATGCACGACACGTCGGTCAAACGTTTCTTTCCATCACTACAGTCTTTTTTTCTTGGGGAGAGTTCCGGGTAGCTCGTCACTATCTTGCATCGGTTCGCAAAGCTCCATAAAGGATTCATAGTCGTCATTTATCACACGGGTTTGGTCGTTGTCTTTGTCAAGGCTTTGTTCCGATCCACAAGCTCGTCAGTCTGCCCATAACCACGGCGCAGCACCTTTCGAGCTTCGGTAGTATCCTCTTGTTCGTTCTCAATCAATAACGGAAGGCAATGTTAATTAGAAGAGTAATTCCAATGTATTGCTACAGATGAATGGAGAGCTTCCTTGTTCGAAACAAACTTGTTGTGAATGCGTAAAGAGCGAATTAAACGAAAACGCAAACAATTAAATTGCCTTGTTTTTCCGGCAGAGAATTGTCAAGACAAACTATATTTCTGCCCAAGCAAGAGATGTAGTCGTTTAAGACGATCGCAGTCAATTCACCGCTTACTGTGCATGCTCTAAAGAACTATATCACTGTGACAAAAATAAAACACAGTTTCATATTCGAGATCCAGGTACAGCTTACATCTCAACACGCTGCTAATCTGATGCTGAGGCCACGATGTTGGACGATAAAATTTCACTATAATTTGTTCTGTAATTAGCGTGAAACACAAGAAACGAAACACAAGGACAAACAGACCTGCAAGAGGCGGGAAATATTCTACAAAAACGCTTTAGCATTCTTTCTGGGAACTCCCAGATTTTTTACCCGGAACCCCGTCAAGAACCATTGCTTTAGTCACTAGGATGCAAGCAAAAGTTTTGTGGAGGTTCATGTGACATATCACGTGGCAGCAATAGTTCAGCTTTTGTTACATGTATGGATGAATTTTGTCTGGAATTGACGCTAACGACGCAATAATTTGACCATCAGTTTCACATCCCAGCTGCAAACATGTTTCCCACGTTTTAAGAGCAAAAGCGCTTACACCGTACTTTTTGAACACATTTTGCAGGCACAGATCTAGACCACACAGGGATAGTAGAAAGACAAAGCGTTGAACCGAGGCATTGTGCTACATATGAACGGAACACGAGTTTCGATGCAATGTATCATTAGTAATGATTCATTACTAATGGTGCAACCAGATGCTAAGTGGAACAACTACCATTATTGACGAAATTTCAGTTTCGAGGAAGATAAATATCAGTAAAGCACTCTTTCAGTGGCGCGTTTGTGTTGCTGGAAGTGCGTAAATGGTAGTGAGATGCAGCTCAGGAAGATACTATATATACCGGATGTAGCTTAGTTAAAAGCTATGGAACAAACATAGATAAAGGTATTAGATGTTGAAACTTTAAGGTGATCGCAGAACTGGCCTCTTTCAATGATCATTCATCGAGCTTCTATCGTAGGAGTCCCGTGGCTTACAGCAGGCTTAAAATGCTTCCATGAGTTTTGTTTCAACACTTGTTATGGTTGTAAACATGTTGGAGGCTTACTAAAAATTAGCGTGCTTTCTAGCATAAAACACCTTCGCTGACGGTAGTATCGGGTAATATCCCAGTTTCTAGCGTTTCTCAGCAATTCCATAACTTGCCAGCCGATTATGCTAGAGAACTGTTCAAACCCTCAAAAGACTCGGGGAGTCTTCGAGTCTGCCCTGAAAAAAATTGTTGGTTTTGGGTTTCTATTTTTTGTGAGTGACATCATAAGTGGGTAAGTTTTTGGCCATTTTAGTATGGACATGTTTTGAAGAGGATAAAGGTGCTGCCCAAAGAAAGGCGCTTAGTTTCTATGTGGAGGGTCAGAGAAAATGAGGACTACCACGGAAGACCAGGAGGAGGCAAGTAGAAGAGGAGATTATTAGAGGGATTGGGTTGCGGAAGCAAGACGCTCTTAATCGACTACCATAAGGAAGATGGAGAAATAAAGCAACGTTGATCATGTTCGATATGGTAAATCCGGCCTCCCCGGTTTACCGCGACAGATCCGGATTAAAGCAGGACTACCACTACTACCTAAAACAGTAAGAAATCCTTAAAACGCCACACCTGATTTAAACATCAAAAACGTTGAGGTGGTCTGGAAATAAAAAATTATGGCGAGCATTATCTATATAAGACTGCTTTCGTACAATCCCTCATAGTGGCTGTTACGGTATGTCTTCTAGAAAAGAATTTGGGTGCATCAGATTACGAATTTGAAAGTGTAGACCACAAAAACAATCTCGAGCAGAATACCGCGCGCTTGTATTTTTGCACTTGAGAATTATATGCTGACACCTATCGATTTTCACAAAAAAACACTGGAGGAATATAAACGTTTTGGCTGACAGTTCTAGTCCTTGCGAACACACGCTGATAGTAAGTTGTTTTTTTCCTGCAGAATCACATCAAAAGCTTGAAACCTTTAGTGCCAACAGTTTTATTCACAGTAAAGCTAGCTGCTTTTATATCTGCATTGCTACAGCTTTGGGGAATGACATCATCATCAAACTTTTTGTAATATTAGATTCAGGTTATGACTGGAGTCATATTATTTGTGATAGTTGGTTGCTAACATAATTTCGCAGTTTTCTACGTGCATCGCATTAAATAAAGTATTTTCAGGTCGATCATTTCTACATTATTCCTACGTCGTACATGCCAATTAAAGATGTTTAGACTTGGTCACGACGAGCAGTCCATATTAACAAAGACCAAGCCTGGTGTCTTGCCACTCAAAGACTAGTCTACTGCATTTTTACTACAGAGCAGAAGCATTTTACGGAATAACATTAATCTCACAGAGGATTATGTGCAATACCCTGGCAACGGAGTAATTCTCAGTTTCATGCGAAAGACCACAGTAAAATTTCTCAACGAATGTAATTTGCGAGCCAGTTGCAAAGGCAGACTGCGGGCATGTACAAAATTTCCAAACACATGAACAAAACACATTGATTGAATGCTCGAAGGTTTTTGTGCAAGTTGCGTCAATGTGTATTTCAAGTGTGTTGAGGCAGTATCTAAGTTTGCTATTTTTAAGAAATGCGTTGCTCATCCTAAAAAGAACTTGCGGCTCTGATATACAAAAACAAAACTGACGGAGTCATTGCAGTCCCAAGTCAGATCCAGCTGCAATCTGGCCTTGAACTACTGAACGTATATGTACCCATTAAATTCTTTGTAACATACCCTTAATTTCCAGTAATAACTTTAAATATTTCCACCTTGCGTTTTTAACAGGTTGAGTATTTACAAATGTCCTGGCATTCAAACAAACAAAATATTGAACTCCGATTTATGGCTGGGATGTCAGATATCTTCGAGAACCGATTTGCAGTAATTTGCGTGGTTCGACTTAAGGCGGTTCCACGTAGAATCCGGTTACGGCTTGCGAACCTGCTTATGGCCAACGGCAGTCTTCACACATGCAGCAAGAAAACTATACCGACAACCACGGCAATCCGGCTTATTTAAACCAATTTTAAGTAAGCCGTAAGCCGTTCGAAACCGAGAAAATTCAGCCGGAAACGGCCAGTGGAGCATGTGTGAAGACTGCCGTTGACCATAAGCCGGTTCGTAAGCAGTAACCGGATTCTGTGTGAAGCCGCCTTTATGCAGTTTGAAAATGTTGCTGATCGAAGCAAAACGTTGCATGCTATGCACATAAAAAACGAACATGAAATCAATCACAATTACGTGCGATACGTCAGCTTGATATCACTCGAAAAATATTCCATTTCGCAGTTTCTCTTGTCCGTTGACATTTGCGCCGATCGTTCCGGATATCAAGTTTCCGCTTGCTCGCTCTCCGCTCCGCAAGTGAATGAAAACTGAACATTCTACACTTAATCGAAAATCGTCGAAATGCATTTCGCAGTGACTGCATATTTACAAACTGTCATCGCTCAGATCATATTACAAACGGTTAACACGATTATATACCATGAAAACTGAGGCGAAAAGTAAACGACGCAGCACTGCATAGGGTGAACAGGAAAGGTGTTGCAACAAAACAGATCAAAAAGGATAATTTCAAACTACATTGAAAAACTACTGTTGCATGCTCCATCACCTCATGAAGCAACTCGGAGCAGAAGTTGACAAAATGCTCCATCAATTAATGTGAAATCTACTTCTAGATCAGTGGTTTTTAACGGGGGTCGCGCCTCCCCAGGGGGGTTTCAAGAAATTTCCAGGGGGTCGCGAGCCCTCAAGCGCCCTAAAACATGGAAAGTTTGATCAATAAAATTATCAATAGATACATGTTTTTACAACTTATTCAAAGTCAGATGGGCTTGAAACAAAGGACAATTACGTAGGGAGGCTTGGTAGAGAAAAGGTTAAGAACAACTGTTCTAGACGCTACAACCTGATCATTACGCAGTAAAAATATCAGTTGTCTTGAAAGATACACTGCGCATACTGCAAATAGGCAAACGCAGTAATGAAAGTTTGTGGAACCACTGATCGTTCAGATCGAAAGTTTCTACTAAATATAACGTAGAGCACTCTGCTGAAACGAAACGGGCGATGGACGCTGCTGCCCACGGCAATTTGCCACGTTTTTATGACTCTGCATAACAAAATCAGTACGACGATGTATAAGCCATTAGTGGGCTGCAAGCAATATACAAGTGATGTAAGAGACGTTTAACGTAGGTTGACTCCTCGCAAATAGCAGTACGTTCGATTTTGTCATTCGGATATTACCAGCTGTGATTGACAGCAGTTTAAGAGCAAAAGGCTTTATTTTTTACATATAGGCGAACGATAAACTGCCATCTTAGTGGAGACAAAAAAGTGCAACATACTTTAAAAGAGATCAAGTGACACTGTATAAATGAGGAGAGTCTTTTTGGTCCCTGCCTTAAATTCGCGGGTACGAAGAGAAGTTGCAATGAAATGCAGAACTCGAAATTTGTGAGTTTTGATTTGAGAGAGTTGGAATGTATCAAAACTAATCAACAACGTTTTTATTGAAACACTAGCATCTACAACGTAAATCTTTAATCCCTCACACCAACAAGTTCACGTTCTCCAAATCTGTACAATCTCAGCACTGTTACAATAAAGATAGTTAATAGCTAGAAATATAGCCAAGTATAGAATCCAATTATTACTCTAGATCAGCTACGTCCAACTGAAATTCCATACTGAGCCAAAAATTATGTCACTATCTGAATGAGGACCGCACATTAACTAACTTACTTTGATCTTAGCAAACTGAAATTTGGTTTAAGCTACTGTACTGAAAGTGTTCGAATCCTAACTGCAATGGCATTGGTAACGACTGTTTGGCACCTTTAACCACTTCGCAAGTGTGATGTCACAGGCACGTTAAGTGTCAATGGAACAAGAGTAGAAACCAGAAAGAAAACTGGCATTACGTTTTGCACCAAGCAGTCGCGTAGCAAGCCCACAATTTTGGGGGAGGAATCTTTTGACTATAAGCGAGCAACAATATTTCGTTTGGGAGATCGCCTCTCAAAGCACAAAATGACAAGATATCCCCCTTGGCCTCCCATGGCACCTTGGCCTCCTCCTGGATACGCCTATGGCACCAGGGTGTCAGTGGACACCTGGAAATTTCCCAGTACGAAGTACAGATGTGATAAAGTGGCACTGACACTGAGTACCACTGCATCAAAAATGTCAAATTTAAGATTAATTATCAAATTAAGGACAGGCTGTCAGTATACTGCAGCGAAAACCTCAAAGGGGACACACGAAACTTTTGAGTGGGCTGCAAGCGGCCGCAGGCCACGGGTTTGACACACCTGCACTAGATGCTTGGAGTTAGCTGCAAACATGCAAGCTAGAAAAGAAAAATCATTAGACTTGCTAAAAATATCAAACTGTTCACAAACAGAAAAAACGTAGATCATTAATTTTCTTCCCAATTCCTTCTGGACTAAATTCAGGGATGCCGGTGCAACGGTAGGGCACTGGGGCTTTAAGAATTGAGGGCAGTAGAAACTTGTAACAAATAGAAGAATCGTTACCAGTTTTATGCTTTTTTCTGTTCACCAACAATGTTGACCTCAAAAGTAGTAAAATAAATTATAGAAAACCATTCCGAATTCTCTTGGTACGCGAATAACTGCAATAAATTTGATTCACGTCCATCTTGATAAACCATAAAATTACGTATGATACTGTTGTGAAAAGGCATCTCCGCCCCAGTTGCCCTCCTTTTGAAAGAAAAAGGGTGCAATGTCCCGCTCTGCGGCATCCTTGGCTAAATTGTTTCCCAGGAAGTAAAAATTCCTCCCTTAGTGAAAGTTGAAAACCACTGATTTAAAGCATTGTGGTTACAAAGCACAGCTTTATCAAAAATAAACTTTGTTATCTTTTCAGTAGTAGTTTAATTGTAAATTGAAACCGCTATTGCGTGTGTTTGCAGTACGCTTCTACAGGAAATAAAGCAGCTTTGTCAAAAAACGCTTTCATTTCTGTTTCGTCGTTTTGCTGAAGAGTCATGGTGTTAATCATTTTTTTTCGAAATGATGGACACTAACTCGTAACCGAGCTGAAAACAGCCTCCTTCGATTAGGCATTTGTATGCCTAACAATCCTCTGAAATTATTGTTTGAATGTACTGGAAAAAATTTTTGTCCTCGAATGAACCTGGCGGTGGTGATTTCTGGTAACAAACAACTACCATACAGTTTTTTTGTTGCAAGGTTGTGGTTGGCAGTCGCTGGAGTTTCGCTATATTAAAGCGGAAATGGATATACCACTGACAAAAACTGTGACGTAAACGTTACACCACCGCTGGTAATAGCACCAGCCGGTAAACTTCCCCGAGGTTCCCTACTGGTGTTTCCTCTCACAAATTCCCCTTTTAAATGCTATCGTTCCAGTCTCTGGTCAGAATAGCTTTTAGCAGACGTGCAAATACAACTAAACAACAAAGGGAATAAAAGTTGTATCTTTATACTGTGTACCTCGGCACTTGGTACAGAAGCAGGTTGCGCAAATATCATTGTGAGGGCAGTCTGTAGTTATTTTCAAACGAAAACATAAAAGTTAGTGCAACGTTTTTGTCTAAATCGTTTTCACTGCGTTTGCGTTCGCGCTGTTTATAAAATGCTTGAAGCGATTTTATCATATTTGTCCTCCAATAGTGTGCAAGGTAAGCGTGTTGTGAGAACTTGAAGCAGTGACTGGGTTTTAATGAAAGAAACGGTTGACTATCAAAAGTGCTTAAGCAAAACAAAAGTAATTTTCAATGCTGGTCGCCCAAAATATTGCTTGTTTGCCATTTTGTTTATAATCGACATTTTAATTGTCCCATAATATCGCATTCATCACGCAATGGTGGACACTTGCTGTTTAACCAGCACATGTTTCTAAAAGTACAGTACTGAAACATAAAAAATAAAAATGTCTGGGCTTGCTTTAACAAAAACCATGCCATGCAATTGCTTTAATACCCCTTGTTGTATCAACTGTCATTTGCCACTTTTAGACACATTTGTTAAAGAATTTTGACAAGCTCATCATGAGCCTGCTAATTTCATCATTTAGTCGAGTTAATACTTTCATAAAACGTCTATGAAAATAATGTGCCCAAAAACGTTTGAAAGAGGAATCAAAAACAACTATGCACATTCAAAGCGCCATTGTAGTTTCATAACATTTTATTTTTAAACTCTTGACAAGTAAAAGGTTGTAGTAGCAGGAGTGAAACATATTTAATAAAATTTGAATACAGTACTTTTTCACTTGATATTCAGGACAAGAGGTGAAATAACTGAGAATATCTTTTTTGTTAAAAACAACCAGATATTAGGCAAATGTGTTTGGAATCAACAACTAACCACCATAGCCAATTCCCACAACTTGATAACCAACGTTTTTGGAAAGTGTTTCCACGTTGACCAGGAAGAAGTTAGCCCTTAAAAGTTGAATTTATCGATCCGCTGCCCTTTTGCGAGAGTTAAATTCAATGACGTCAAGGAAATGGTTGGAACAAGCCATCATCTTTGCAGTTGCATGCTGGTCTGCGCAACTTTTAACTGGAACAGGTAAAGTTCTTGTTCATGTCGCGATTTATCAAATGTAAGAACTTGATTTGAAACTTGCTGTTCTGACTTTACATTTTGTTAAATATGATTTCCAACTCTGGCAAAGTGCTGATAGCATCAATACCCCTTGTGATAAGCATTCTGTATACAGCCATGGGTGTCAGAAGAGGATGCAGTAGGGCATTTGCCACCCTCACGGATTTTAAATCGGATACTTTCGTATGAACGTTTTAGTAGAAGAATGCTTTTTGTTTTGGTTTGTTTTGGAAATGAAATTTCACCACAGTTGACGCCCCGCTCGAAAACTGTTTTTGGCCATCACCTACAAAAATCCATTATTGCCCCCTCCCCTTAAAAAAGTTCTTTCGACACACATGTATGCAGTACGTGGGTTAATTACAACAGAACCAAGGAGGTTCTTCAGGATTTTTTGAACTTCCAACAACTTGAAATAAGCTGCATATCAAGCAAAGAGAGAAATTATGTCAGAACTCTGCTGCTGTTGTTGTTATACCTGTTAGAAGTACTCTGCTACTACAAAGAACAAGAAAAACCGTTGTTAGAAATCTGCCACAGCTTGTATTTGCGTAGTGATAACTTTGGAACAGAAGTTCAGTTCCGTTTATTCATGAAACACACAAATATAACTCACAAAAATAAAGAAGACAAGACAAAGAAGGAAAAATAATGTACATCGTAAGCAGACAAGCACAGTATCTGTGAGGCTGAAGGTGAGATAGGATTTAAGCTTAATAAGACAAAGAATACATAAAGTAGGGTATATCTGAGAAGGTTAGGTATAATTTCTATTTCATTTCGAAAGTATAAAAAGGTTGTTTTTTTAAATTTGGATCCAAAGACTACCAAACCTTAACTTCTATATAAGGTAAAAATTTTTGTCCAGTAGCCAATCCTTTCCGGGAAACTATATATCCTTTAGATGTTTTTGTCTAGTACAAAAAGATGTGTACCCATGAAAATTTCAATTGTGACTTTGATTAAAAAGCTATTTATTTCAAATTACAACCACACATTATTCAGTTTATGGAAGACCATTCACCAGAGTTTCAACTATTTCTGTCGATTTT
>Ga0210059_1001071_pt1 | contig 39724 bp, 22 predicted proteins | sample Ectturendosymbi2_FD_188042 | JGI IMG/M metagenome (GOLD analysis project Ga0210059, IMG submission 188042) | Ecteinascidia turbinata endosymbiont from Florida, USA - Sample 2 (SPAdes) (version 2) | ecosystem: Host-associated > Tunicates > Ascidians > Unclassified | place: Key West, Florida... | reverse complement strand
TTGTAGGTCCTGAATCATTGAGCGAGATCTACATATGTTTGCCACTGTTGTGTGTGCGTAGTTGGTTGTTTTTCTGCCATCCACCGGTGGCTGTGCCAGACCGTGACTCTTACATGTCCCCCCCCCCTCATTTGTGTAACACAATCCAAAAACTGCACCCACCGTTTCACGCGGTCGATCAAGCGTAAAATTGTGATGCGCGCTCTTCGAACTTCAAACCAGGCGTGAAGCCTGATTCGGTCCCGTCTGCCTTAGGTGCTTTGTTTGCTTACTGATTAATCTTGTCCGTCGCCCATGACGCATCCAGTCTACAGACTTTATCGTCCCGTCCCAAATCCGCCGCAACCATGATAGCAATATGACGTTCCTTTCAGATGTTATCGGCCAGCAGTTCTAATGTTTATAAGTGCAACAATCTCGGAGCGCCTTATCGGCCGCGTTGATGTGCAAAGTTTCTCCGCCGCGCTCCTTGTTTTGTTTACGTCTTGCGCTTTATCCGCAGTGGTTCAGATCCCGCTCTTAGCCCAGACCAGTCGGCGAAGTCTTTAGTTTGACCGCCACCTTAGCAGCTGAACATGAACATTGACATTTTGCCCGCTTCGGCAAAGTAATAAGTGCCTTGTCGCTTCGCAGTGGACCGCCGTGATCTTTTTCTCGTGGATCACTGGAATGACGTCTGCCACATGAGACTGGACCAGCCTGACCAAACAGTCGTGACTGTGTACGTTGTGTGGTTCGACTGATGTTCACCTTTCCCGGTTCGACTGAACGATCTTGTCTTAGATCTGCTTGTTCCGCCCTAAGACCTACTAAAGTAACTTTATCCATCATGATTTTGTACAGCATTCGCGATATAAGGCTGTTATGGCCTCCTTTGTTTAATCACAGCAGTGTTGTAAAAGTATACTCCATCTCTCTTGTAGTGGTGAACCCGTAATGACTTGCCTAACTGTTGCTGAAATGCACCCCCCAACCTTACTGGCTGGATCCGCCCATGGCTCAACGTCGTTTTGCTACTTACGTACTGGTGGATGGATTTTTCGCTCTTCACAAACGGTTCTAGTGTATTTATGCGAAGTATACTTGGTAGAACAAGCAATCCTGTGTTATGTGGTCGGGATAACTAAGAGCAGCTTGGATTCTTTTTCGTGTGCTCACGCGATCAGCGCTTGCGGTTTTACCACAACAGACGTACAGCGCGGCAAATCTCGTGCGTGCCCTTGATGCGATCTTGGCTTGCGCGGTTTTTTTTCGCCGACGTCCTCGAACATTAAAGTTTAACGATAAGCGAAATGACGGAAGCTGGTGCGCACGCTCTGTGCTCATCAGCACGCGACAAAGCGATGCCTTGTCTGTTGATTCTACCCAGTTCCGAGCCGTACAGTGAGCTCCGCAACGAAACTCGGCTTCAGGGCAGCGGCTTTCAATTATGTTTACGTCTCAAACATCCGCATGTTTTCAAAACTTTACTTTCTCGATCCTGCTGCGTTGTTGAAACAGCTTCAGCGATTTGAGCCGACGGGCCGTTGAGCCTTTGTGACGTCATACCAGGTGGGTATTTTTTACGAGTCGCTGACTTGGTGAAGGTTTTGCCCCTGTTTTTATGAAACCAACCGGACGAAATCACGAAACATGGCATCGTAACGACGAGCAGCTCTCTCTGAAGTCCACCACCTATTTAGAAACAGTTTTGAGTTTTTGCACCACAGTCTAGGCTATTATGGAATCCCTAAGGACGTTAATAGCGACGCGGAACCCTTTGCTGAAGCATGTCAGCAGCATTTGCATGCAAGCCTCGGGCGCTGCGATGAAAGCGCGCCATGCATTTTTCTTTTCTGCATCTCCCGCCGATCGATGTCTGTTGTGGTGGGCATGACAGCGCATCCGCTATCAGCCCGCCCATCTCGAAATTGCAGCCTCCTGGTAAACACTAACAGATGTCACGCGTTGCTGCAGCCACCTCATCGACCGGCGATTTGCAGTTCTTGCGCTCAGGTCGCAGTACCAGACTCCGGTTGCTGTAGCATTCGCGCCCAGCGAACTGCAAACCTCCAGCGCTCTGTTTCGATTTTTCCGCTGCTTTTGACGAAAGAGCTGAGCGCAGGCATTTCGGTTCAAACATTTTTCATTAGATGCTTTTCAGTATTGCTTCCCTATCGGGTGGTGAAAATCACACAGTACTAATAACAGCACTAATTTGTTGCTGGAATCCATTTTAAAACGTACTTCACTGTGCAGTTGCAATGTGTCCGTTTGATGGAGATAGGAGACTAAATTGAATTAAAAACTTCAGCTTGTGTTGCAACAGTCAAGTTCAGGAAGTAGACTGCTCCAGTGAGAGAAACCATTGCGTAATTTGCGCATGGTGTTTAAAAAAATATGATTTCGGTATTTCCAACACCCTGACATGACGCATCCACAGGTAGGCTTACGTAATGCTACTAAAACCTCAAGCAGCGGTCTCGCCATTTCAAGGATTCCACTCGAAAATTTGAATGATGTGTTGACCATTTGCCAAACTATTGGCATTCCCTTTACAGCTTGCTTGTCCTGTCAGTGGTAACGCATTCCATAAGTACAGGAGAAAAAATGTTGCCATTGAGAAGACGCAGTCTTTGCCCTTTAGTGAAAGCATTTATTAGTGCTTTTATCTGTAGGCTACAGTGATGACACATGATCCGAATCACACCTGCAGTATTTCCTAACGATCTGTAAATCGCGCTTTTGCTGAAATGCCTTTCACTGCTGTTCTTTTTTCTTTACATAAACTTACAGGATACATCACAGTAGAAGTCGCACAAGTGTGTGGCATTTAGTTCCCTCAAGAACACCATGTCATCTCTAGCGATCCACAAGTTTTGTACAGGCTACTGGTAACGTTTCTATGTAGAAAAATAACACTATTTCAGATGGCCAAAGTAGTTAAGAGACAAGGCATATTCATTGACGTAGTCAAAGGGGACATACTCCCCAAAATTTCTAGCATATTTTGTCGTTTTGTGCTTCGAGAGGCGGTACCTCAAACCGAATACTGTTGTTCGCTTAAATTTAAAATAGTTTGCCCCTCCCAAAATTTCGAGCTGGCTACGCTACTGGGCATATTGCCAACGTTAGGACATCACCACTCCCAACAAAGGCAAAACGTGTGTGCCAGCAAGAGATGTACTGTTATTGGTGTGATGAGAGAGGTACATTTTCGATAACAAAAGGACCGCCGTTCGACACAGCAACATAGGAGTTGGACTGTGCAGGATGTTTACCTGTACTTTTAGGCGATATGCAAAGGACTGGGGTATATTTGCTACGGCATTCCATACATTATGTACAGTACACTTATAGTCACGGGTTACAACATCGTAAGAATCAGCATACCTTTAAAATCAATTCAGCGTTTTTCTTGGCAGCTTGGTGATCTCTTTTACGTTTGCTTTTATCTCTATCTAGGCAAAAAAGTTTATAGATTGATTTCGTCAACGTTGTATTGATTTATTGAACAAAACATAATTTTCTTAGTAGCTTCTTTAGTAATTATTTTGACGTGTGTTCTGCTGTCACTAGTCTTGCATTCTTTTATATTTTTGCGAGGTCAGCAATATTTGCAAAGCGTTGAATAGCAGTACGCTTGACACTACCGTCAATGCTCATATCCGCATTCAGATGCCTGCTTCTTTTGTCAGCAACTAAAATTTGATCGCGATTCAAACCGACAACACTTTTCTCAAAGGTAGTAATTACCAAACTCTTCACAACCTGAGCATTAAACGAATTATCGTAGCTCTTGAAACATCGTTACTAGCCACTCCCTATTTAAATATATGCCGACTGGTCTGATCATGGCAAAATTAACAACGAATACTGTTCTATTAAATATTTCGAATTTTTCGACACGGTATAAGCACAAATTAGTTGTCAAGTTCAGCGTTTTGTGGACAAATGTTAACCATGCTTCGTAGGAATCGAACAAGCTCGTATTTCCTTTATTCTGACCTGCTGCGGTATGCCCATCAGAGCTGTATTTTGAAGTATTTTACCGCAAGCCTAAAGTGTAGCCTACGCAACATCATCCGCCATCACGTTTATCCGATTAGCGGGGGCCTAAAGCAAGTCGCCCTGCGTAACTAAAAAAGTATCCTTTCTAGTTGTTTATGTCGTCAGCCTTGCGTATTTAGTCAACGAGTATGCAGATAAACTTGCTAAAACCGCGGCCTCACTTTTTTTCCCAATGGAACTTTTTGATTCAGCCCTCCTGTTCCCTTCGACTTGTTGAACTATTCCGTCTACAATCATGGAAGGAGAAAAAACTTTGCTCACCAGCAATTAAATTATTGTTTTTTGCAACTCCACGGTTAAACACGAGCTACACTCTCTACTTAAACAAAGTGGGGATAAACACTTTTAAGAATGTATGGCCTCTTCTCGCAATGCCATTCATCTTCCTGAACGGATTAAGATTTTTTAAATGTTTCCTGCCTTGAGTGGCAACCAGAACCAAATTTGGAGAGAGACAACATTTTTTGTCATTAATAATGGCGTCACGTTTTCTGTTCCGTAATAATAACATATTGGCTTGCAAGCTTGACACTGTAGTCAGCATACATGAAATGAGAATGGTTTTCGCCAACCCTTTGTGATTCAAATACGTTAGTTCACATCAATCTGCTAATTTGCTAAACCTGAAGTGTTTGTTGTTTTTATATTCCTATCAGCAGGCATTTAATTTCTGCTCTTTGATGTTATTCTTTTTTCTTCCTGTTGCATCTGTGCTGTTTCTTGATTTGAATCACAAAAATGCACGAATAAACCAAACCTATATATTGAAGATACACTATAACGATGATATTTTCACTTTTAGCGGATTAACGTGAACATTCATCTGCATCCTAAAACTTTCAACAATCTTGAAAATTGGCCAATTAATTATTTTAGCCTATGGCGTCAGTGTTTGAATTAATACCGGAGGCTTACCTCACTCCACAAAACATTTTGGCAACTCCGAAATTGTTGTCATCGTGGTCGCTAAAGACATTATCTTTCTATTTTGGAATGATAATAGTTGATAAACTGTAAATGTTCGTGCTGATAGTGTGTTAGTTACAATTTTATAGTCTTTGCTTATTTAAAAACACAGAAAGAGTGTAAAAACACAGAAAGAGTGTTTTTACTGTAAGCAAAAAAAGCAGAAATACGATTATTGCATGATGTGATCAAAATTCCCAGGCAAAATTACAGGTAAAACCTAAACGAAAATTTACACCTAAAAAATGATGGTGGAGTTAATTTACCCCCGTCAATAGCTTTGACAGTCCTATAGAAAAGACGCCGTACGAATGCGCAGCGAGTCAATTGCCATGTTGTTTTCGACTGGGATTTTTCTGTTGTGAGTAAGGTGATTCTTCGAGCTTGCTGCACGACAATGTTTGCATCCGAGCTTGCTGCTGCGAAGGTGCGCCCTATCATGTCACGGTCTGTTGCCAGCAATGTCTGCTGCAGAGTGCATAGTACCCGTCAGTTGTAATTTTTTGTTAGCTTAAAGTAGCCGACGATATGGCGGGCTGTTTGCTTCATCTACAATTTTATTGTATCAAGAAAATCTCTAAAAGTTTCGCAAAAAATTTTAAAACAAAAGTTAAAAAATGCAGTTTTCACGAAAAGATTTTTAAAAATTATTTCAATTCACAAATTGTAAAAAGAATTAATTCTTTTCAAAAATTTTTTAAGGAATATTTTCATTACAAATGTTTTTTTCACTAATGAGCCCAACTTCTCCAAATATGTGTTTCCCACTGAAGATTGTGAATAAATCATGTAGCTTCAAATGTTGCGTGTTCGTTTCACTTTTTCATTCTGTTATAGTTAAACAAGTTTAGCAATAACTAAAGAGTTAAACTATTTTGTTTTAGATCATGTCCAACCCGCGGACTGCATGAGGGCCAACCGAAGGATTTTTGCGACACCGTTTAATGTTTTCGTGTTTACGTATGTACAATGCAATGACAAACTGTTCTTTCTTTGATACTGACATTTTTATTCAACGGTCCTCAGAACAAATTTATCGCGTCTGTGCTACTTAGTGGCAGATTTTTATGTGGCCCGTGTCACCTCGGGGCAAAACTTATTTCTAATTTTCTGATTTCTACTTCTATTGTTCCATTGGCACTAAAATTTTCGGTGGCACATACCAGGGGGTCATTAGATGCGGCAAAAAGTCGTTATTATTGCAGTTAGGATTCGGTGTAGCGTCCAGTGGCTATTAAATTGTATTTTGCTACGAAAGTCATTTAATGTGCAGCCATCATTAAAATAGTGACATAATTTTTGGCCTAGTAAGGCATTTCGATTGGACATACAGCTGTTTTAGAATTTCATTTCAACAAGTCTTTTCTTGCGCTCTCGCCAGAGCCCGCAAGAAGTTATGCAGTGAATGCAAAAGCGGCTGGGACTCAGCTCCAGACTCCCCTGGTAGCTTACAACATTCCTCGAAAACCCTATTAGAATTTTTCCGTTTTGCTTGCAACAAATTGTCAACTTCAGGCATCACCAGCTTCAAACAACCTTAAGCCCAACCTATCAAATACTGGAAATGGGAAGCAAATAGCAATGCTTCTTTCAGTCATGTCGGAGTTACCAGTGGTACAACTGGCACATTTCTAGCCTATTTTAGATATAACAAAAACTTTAGCACGGCGTAAACTGTAACCATACTGGTCCATTTGGCGATTACGCAAAGCCCATCTTGCTATGACTAACGGCATTGCTATACTTCAAGTTTCATAGTGCTCGAAATCAGCTACTTTAAGGTGACTAAAACACACTGGTTTCTCTGTTTTTCGTTACCGCACACCAGTTTGAATGCTTCTGAAATATTCGTTACAAAAATGATTGATTTTCCTAAATTTCACGCCAACTATAAATATTAAAAATAGCTTTGGTTGAGCTGTAGATACAGGTTTGCTGGGATCCTTGTTGTGGGAGGGTAAGGAGAATGTTTCGTCGTCAAAGTGAATCATAAGTCATACCTAACGCAACATTCACATGCTCAGGGATGTTAGGATTATTACGTAATAAAGTTAATTTCGCATGATTAGCAATTGCGATCGTACGATAGTACTCCCCTGGTTTGTCTTGCATACATTTTGCCAGAGCGCAAGGACTCACCATCGGAGAAAGAAAATTTTGCCATTCAGCACCAAACAATATTTGCGCCAAGCAAAGCTATTATGTTTGGAAGGCTCCTTTAATCAGCGACCTCCGGCAGTATTATCAATTTTCCCACTTCTCGAAACTAATTCCCTCAAAAAATGGATATGCTCATCAATTTAGAAACATAAAACACGTATTGCTATAAGTGACGACTGCCGCCGATCGAGTCACACCAGTCTATGTCAGCGCCAGCAGGCATTCAGGTTGGTTTTGATGTCGACTCGATTACTCAAGGACTTGAGGCTTGAAATGAAACAGTCAATTGCGGAACCACTTTGATCCAGCAACGAACTGCCTTGCTCACTTAATATTCGCACCATCACTATGCTCTAATCAAAAGGCCTGACCACGAGAAGGCAGCATGACGTGAAGCACTTGTGAAAGCAATTAAAGATACTCAAGTGGTTCAAGCGGTGCTATATTTTTGTGCGCGAGGCTTTTCCGAAAAACCTTCGCGACATCCTTGGTTTCCAGCGCACACAGAAAATTGTCCCAGTCTTCGAGACCGCATTTTTTAAAGTTTACACCGAGTTCACTGAACAGTAAGGTAGCTATTCGTGCAAATTGCCGGAGAGAATGGTATCCATGACTCAGTGCGTTTCACTGCAATGCAGCCCAACAAGAGATCCAACCGGACACGACCGGTATTCGGAGTTGTTGGCGTCGCGAACATTAGCTCTTGCCAGGTCCCCAGGTGGCTATTTCGCTCTGGTCAGTTGAACGAAATAAGCGCTGTCGCGTAAACCGCCGCGAACCTTGAAAATGATTGCCGCCATCTCTTGCTGAAACCTGCTGCCGCGTATCGGCCGGCTTCCGTTTGCAGCAGCGTGACTGTGATCAAGGGGTTGCAGCATAAATGATGCACTGCCGCTGTTGCGTGAACACCAGGCGTGATGGACGACAGTTGTCTGGGGGGAAACAGCACGTAAACATGTTCGACCTGTAGTCACCTAGCTGGCAAAAAGCGCATTAACTGCAATACCCTTCGAAAGCCCGTTAATGCAAGAACATCTTCACTCGTGTTTTCATGCCTTTGCTAAATAAGGACGGGAACTTCCTCCAGGAAAAAAGTCGTTTTCTACAAGGTCTTCGAGGAACGTATTTCCGTAAATACGCAGAAGATGCGTGTACTCTATTCTTCAGAATATCAAGATGCTCCTTGTATCGCAAACCCGGACTAAACTAATTCGGTCGTGCGGTACGTTTGCTTGCGCTCCTTTACCACGAGCAAACAACCACCCAAGATGTCTGTTAAACGAACCTTGTTGCGCAATTGAAAACACACCAAAAAAAGAACAAGCTCACTTCGAGTGAGAGCTCTGCCCAATGGAAGGACAGAAAATAAACAAAGTAAAATCACAAATCTACGCAATTGCACACCCGAAGAATACGGAAAGTCGGCGCAGCGGCGCGTAACGAAAAAAGAAAATAGAATGATTGTGCAAAGGATCAGCGGTGGAACTTGAAAGCTCGAAAGGCGGAAAAAACAATTTTAACGCTACGCTAATGCGCTGTGAGGCAAAGAAAAAGCGCTAAGCTCTCCCAATCTTTGACTCAGCTGCGAGCATGTGATTGGCCGAAACGCGTCGCATGACTGTGTAAGCTGCACGACGACTTTCGGAGTGGGTTGGCGCTTCACGCCAACTGTGCTGAAGGACGGCGCAGTACCGATTGTGGAGTAAACAGTCGATATCGATGTTGAAGTCCTACTTTCCAAGGTCACAGTGCTGGTCGATGAATACACGCAGGATGTTTGAACTGGTAGCGATGATTCTTCGAGGCGGTCACTTTTGGCAGATTTTGACGTGGGTACTTCGCAAGACGTCGCATCGTCGAGGAACTCTTTCGGAAGAGGACGTTTCTTCTTGGGTAAAGGGCACCTGCTGTTTGCTTTGCAAACTTCGGGCCGGTCACATGGCGAAGTACTCGCGCCAGAGGAAAGCACCCTCGCCTCCTCGTGCGTGTTCTGTGAGCCGATGTCACGAGTAGCAGTTTCGGCAGCAGCGCTTCCGCGATCAGCCTGCATCCTGTTTACACCACTCAGCCGTTCACGTGACTCCGCTTCCGTTTCACGTGGAACGTTGTCATCGTCCGGCGCGCTCGAGACCACCTCACAGCAGTGTGACAGGTCGAGCTCTTCGCATACGACTGGCGAGTCGTCGTTTCGTTCTGCGTGAAACAAAACAGACATGAATCGACCGCACACAAAGTAAACACGGCCTCAGTAAATTCGCAACACGCCGCGGTTGTTTTCCATGAGGCCGCTCGGCAGTTGGGGAGAATGAGCAAGCTCCACGTCTCGGCCAAATATAGTTAATAGCCGAGATTGGCTGGAACCACACGCGAAATCGACAATCTCTTATCACCGATGACGCTTCCCACGCCCGCTGAATTACTCCAGCTCAGGTTCCACCGGAAAGAGCAGAAAACTACGAACAAGCAAAGCGCCGGTGCATTCAAAGTCCAACAACCTTTAATAAATCGACGCTTTTGCGTCAACAAGGGGCAGAGTACATTTCCTCAGAGCGCCTACGGTCAAAAATTTATCGATTACTTCCCTGTTGTTCTTCGTCAGATACGGGAGGCAATGAACACTCAACATCTGGTTGTTTATTAATTATCACAGGAAGTACAAGACACCGAACAACTTCCATAAATCGCTCCACTGCATACGCACTTTTGCCAACTTTTCTTATCCAAAATTTAAAAATATAACGCCGATTATGAAGATGTCCTGGATAACAGCTCATCCGCTGTGACCTACGCAAGCACGTAAACACTGGAAACGGTTGCTTGCCAAATTACTGAAATGCCTACCTTCGACAGAAGAAAGTTCAGTCAACCGTTGAAAGGACATCACATGAGCCGTGTTGATAGACACCGAAACGGGTCGCGTTACTTGCGAAATTCTTGAAACAGTGACGTCGGCGTTGGTCACACATGACTGTAAAACCGAGGGTGAAGAAGGTGACGAGGCATCGGTAATAGTGGTATCTGTTTCCATGAGGTAGGTATGGGATTCTATGGAAAAATACACAAAGAGATCATTTATAGCAAATCTTTCACGTACGTTGTTCATCAACGTTCAGGCTAGATTTCAGTCAAACGCAGGTTAGTGAGAACAGTCCCGATGCGAACGAGTTTTGCAAAACCTTGAGACCGTGCATCACTGCTGACTTGTGACTGTTAAGTGCATCACTGTGGTGGCTTGTGACTGTTAATTTTTTTGGTCATATGCACACTCCTACAAGTGCAGAGCTCAACAGCAAAAACTGAAGTTAACATGTCAACGGGTTTGGATATGCAGAGCAAAACATCACCTTTTGCACAATGGATTAACTGCAACCATGGCGATTGGTTACTATCGCAAAACAAATGTGATTTAGAGGAAGCATGCATTCATGATTGTGTCAATCAAAATCTGATGCTGAGAAGTTCTTTTACACACGAACGTTTTTTGCCCAATTCTTGCACTAAACGTCACTTGAAATATTAAGGGTCGAAAGACGTACAGTAAATTCATATTTGCGAAACCCGGGTATTTTGTACGCAAAATTTTAAGCACATGTCTGTTTCAAAGCGCAATCTTCCATAACAGGCAGCCTTAAATGTCATCCATCGTAAATGGGAAAAGTTTAAGTCGCCAGCAACAAGAAAACTTGTAAATGGCTAAGTCTCTTGATGCTTCGAGGAAAAACTAACACAGCCCGTGATTGTGGTTGGCAAAGCCGGCGACTATTACGCTGTAACACCTCAGCGCATTCCAGACGTGAGAGTAAGGAGAGGTTTTTTAAGTGGCTCACAACATACTGCGATGAACGATTTTTCGTGTCCAGACAAACACGCCGCAGGCGGTTGAACTCAGCGCACTGAACCGTCAAATGATAAGTATTTACTTGAGATAGGTAGAAATCGGGTGTTTTCACGCCACAGGCAAGGAACCGTTTATTTACGGTCAAATAAGCCAGAACGAATACGTTGGCTGTCTACAGCCTTTCAGCAGAAATTGGAAACGACGCACTTGAAACAGAGTAATCGGACCGTGCGTGCCTGCCTTTTTTCAAAGAAAAAAAATCTTTTGTTATGCTTACTTCTTTGACAAGTCATGCTTTTTGGTTCTAACAGCTACGTCTGAAACCTCTAGGATCGGGGCGTTGCCTGCCACAATGAGCTAAAATTGAAGAACGAACAGCATGCGGCCGCTATACAGCAACCGAATCGTTGTTTGCGATTAGAAATCATATTAGGTTACGAGCGTCCACGTAATGGATGGAGGACCTGCTAGTTGCAGCAACTGCAGTCCATCGATTTGATATTTGTAACCTTTGCATTATGCGCTTGGCCGCCTCACAGCGACACCGAACCAGCTGCAGAAGTCTGCAAACATCAGGCACTGAGGAAAAACGTTCTACGCATAACAGTCACGGCAAGCGCTATATTTAGACCAAAAGGCTGTTTCCAGCAACAACGCGTGTGAAAATTCAGCGCTACTCCAATCATAACACGAATGATTTCCTAATACTTCCTCCAGCTATGGCAGGAAATTGCATCATGATGAGGAACAGCAGTAGTAGCGCGATCTGCACATGCGGTATGCATCAACAACACGTCATTCACTGTATCCTAACGAATGATCTACCGGGTGTGGTTTGAATGGGCAGCCTAAACGGTTCAGTGGTCGGCGTAAAACTTAAATTGCAAGCTCAACAACAGACCACATCATGCTGTACGGTTTGGCAAAAATGCAAAGAACTTCCCTCAGATTTTGATGATCATGTTAAACTAAATACAATGTTAATGGGGCAACAGTCTTTTTCCTGAACACAAAACAGTTCTGTGATCATACACACAACAGATGCCTACAGAAAGAAGCAACACGATGGTTCAAGATTGAAACCTTCATAAAAAGTGAAGGACGATGTTAAAATTGCATAACTACTTTAAACCTAATCCGTACAAAAGCAGATTTAGCCAGTCACTGCAGCTATGACCAATAAACCAAATCGACAGAGGGCAAAAGTACATGAAACCAATAAAAAACGAACAACCTTTTTTTAGATGCAGCTTTACACATGTCTATCTTCCACGCTTAGCTTTGTTTGAAAACATGTGATAATATAACTAAACCCAGCAGATGCATAGAAACCGTTTTCAGCTAAAGCTGTGTAGTGAAGAACATCGGTAAAACATATGAAACGATAGCCTAAGCAAAATACGTACATGCAATGGATTAAGTAAACACCAAGTGGGAAGATTAGACAATGCATTTAAGGATTTCATGTGGGCTTGGGTTCATTCAATCAATCAATGGGTGTTACTTTTGCACAGCCTTAACATACAATGCAAGAACTCAGTGAACGCATTAAGGTTAAAGAATGTCAAAAGAAGTGATCAGTCATTTTCTGAAAACGCATTGTATGGATGAACTAAACCGCATAAGCCTGACACTGGCCACACACCTTCAATGCATCTTTCATTGACGTCTTTCACAGTGTCGTAATTGATTTCACGTATTTCCGCTTCCCAGTTGCATTTCGATGAACGCGTATCGGAAACAGTGTTCGCCACGATTTCGTAGTCATCTTCTAAATACGCACATCGCACTTCTTGCAGCACATGTGCGACAAATAAGGCTTTACGAAGGTCTATACTGCGGGATTTCCGGTCGCCTCGTCGGGCGCAAGTCGGATCGCTATGACCGGTCGTCAACTTCTCGATCGATACGCTTATGAGATGTTGCAACTCAGCATCTACATTTAATCGCATGTTGATGTTGCAAATAATGTCTGCAAAACACATGAACAAAGATTTTTCTTATGAACGATGAACCTTCAAGACCACTTGCTGTTACTGTTGTTTCAATACGGGTGTCACGCCGAATAGCCCGACACCAAGGCAGAAATCTCAAGAGTAATCCTAGTAAAAAACAAAACTCCCTGATTTAATTATAGGCGCTTCTCCAGCCGGGAGGCTTTCCCCTTTCATTGCTCTTCCACGTTGACCCACACTAATGATGTACACGTAGTTCTTGTTGCTTTGCTAAGAATCAGTGTCAAGTATTTCACCGAAGCGTAAATATCAAATGCACCAAAAACACGAATTAGTTTAGTACGTACTCTTGATTATCTTTACTGTATTTAAAATCGGAGAGTGCCTTGAAGGAAGCACCAATAAATCAAAGGGGCACATGGATGATCATGGTGCGTTTTCTTGGGCTGCGAGCCTGATGTAACACTAACCGCTAAGCAAATGCTTTCAATAAACATGCAAACTGCAATGAGGAAATACTTCACAGGCGTGGCAAAAAAGTCAAGAGTCACTGGTCTAACTCGACTTAGGGTTTCTGGCAGGATACATTCCAGCGCAGTAATGCAAAAACGCACCAGTTGCATAACACAGTTTTCATGACAATCAGGGCCTGTGTTTTTGTGCTTTACTCCACCAATCTATAGCAAAAGCAATGCATTGCACACCTGTTCATAAAACAGATGTCATGTCAGCGTGTACGTCTTCCGAACTGGAGGCAGGCATAAAACAGAAGATTAATATCAATTGCCTCTACAAAGCGTTACAAACATTTTAACGCAAGGACATGAGTGTAACAATAATTGAAGCTATATAGCAAAAATGTTCAGCATGTAAACCAAAGGTTCACACAACTGCACAAACCCATGCTTTGTCTGAGCTGTGCAATTTCTATTCTCACGGTCTTCACTGGACCATCAGGCACTTTCTCGTACTAAGTCACTACCACCCTGCCTTTGACTACGTGTTTTTCAAGCCGCTTACAACTGACAAAGATAGTTCGCCCGCTCTTTTTTTCAACGACCTTCCCGCCGCTGTCATTGATCTTCGGCAAAACACGACCGGCCATTCCTTACCACGCTGAGGAGAGAACTACGCTCTGCATTGATCGTTTTGATCCACGGCGCAGTCTCATGTCGAAAGCTTTTGTGACGTCACAGAGAAATCTTTTATACAAGAAACTGCTAGGAGCGCCTGAGAGGAGCTCCCCGCTCGAAAGAGGTGTTATTGACTGACGGCCGAAAAAGGAAATTGTGCGTGTGCGCGCGTGCGAAAGATTTTTACTGATTAAACTGAAGTGACGGAGAAGGCGTTTGCTCTTCGCGTTTCTTTGGATCAGATGCGCCGCTTTGTTTTGACGGCAATGCGTGGAAGCAACCTCGCTTCGCGGTACAACTTGTGCCACGGAGGCGGCTTGTCCAACTCCGATCTCGGACTGGGTTTACTTGTTTATTCTAATTTATTTCGTAGGAGGGTGAGCAGATGCACATACAGCTAACATTTCCTTTCTGCTGCAATATTCATATAGATTATTTTGGATGCAACTGATACGCTGCGAAGGCTATCGCTCGTATAACGAAAACCAAATCGATTTTAGGGATCATGTAAGTACGATCGTATGGGGCACAACCCGGAGGATGAATACAGATGTGCGCAAGTCCTAAACATCGCAGAAATATGAAAGCAGAGTCCAGTCGGCTGACTCCTCGAAGCTCACAGCAAACTTAGAGCTTTTAATTGTTAACAATGTTTTTTCCATGCTTGCTAAGTGTGTGTGGTCAATGCATTCCAGATTTATGAGAAGGAAGCTTCTTCTGTGTTGAAAAAGCTCTTATTCATTGATAACAGGATTTTCAGCATATATCCCGCATGTGGCACTTGTAAACCTAGTGAAAGTGCGCCTGCGCTTCCCTGTCATGAATTCGATCAACAGACGAATTTTGAAATTTCCGTTGCCCTGAAATATTTATGAACTTTTTTGAAAAAGAATGGGCTCTGGATCAACGTCACAACTGGGTTCGGGCGATGCAGATGTTTTAAATACATTATTTAAAAGGTACACTGTCTCTTATGTGTCAGATACCGTTTTTAGAACTTGTAGCGTTGGGAGCAGCTCAACAGACACGAAAAATATCGCAAGGCTCTTAAAGCTTACCTTAGTCGGGTGAAACAAAATCAGAGTTGGACGCTATATATAACAAATATTATGTCTAAGTGAAGCATTTGTATTGTCAACGATTGAGATGGGGCTTAAGGTGGGAACATTTCTGAGAAAATCTGTTTGACCTTTTTTTCGGCAAATTTGGAGTTTATTGTCAAAGTCCTTTGTAAATATATTGTACTAAACGTTACACTGAATTTTCAGCAACTCAAAAGGCAGAAATAGCCAATAGCCTACAGAATCTCGTAACTGTGAAGAATGTTTCGATGATGTACGTTGGTTTCTGGGACACATGGGCAGATCAAATGTGAACTAACAGTCGGTCAGGCTTGGTTGCTTAAAGGTCCGATATTGGTGCAATGAACGGTATGGATCAAATGCATGCTGACAAATTGGTTGCAACCAACGTCATCATGATGCATGAGTAATCGACGTACCAAATACCGAAAAAATAAAGCACGCTTGCTAGCTCAACAGTGAGCGACATTCCGCCTCACATGCTTGTCGTTTCACTGCGCATCATGTCACCAAACCGCATGTCGTTGAAGCAAAAACCACGTTGCTCCATTGATGGGTGTGCACAAGCGTCGCAGACGTGTGACGCAATGCTTGAAAACGTGGCCCGGCCGCTCGAAACTCGAGAGCACACCTCGTGATGGTTACACAAGGGATGTCACGTGATAACGCGACGCGGTAAGGTGAACGGCGGGCTTTGTTGGCTCGCCGCAGTCTGGTGATGAAATGACACACCACCCAGGCTTAATAATCATTTCCTCGTCCGACAACAGAAGGTATCAAATTGCGAGTGTGATTGAGACCCTAACGGACCTCCTCCCTTCCTCTTTGTGCGAACCTGCTCGGCTCATTTTACAGTTTTTGATGAGATGGTAAACTACACTACACGCTTGCCCACATACAAGCGTTACTACCACGTTTCATTAGCTACTTGGTGATCTCCTATAACTATATGCTTGCAAACATTTGCGGTCGTGAGAAAGGTAGTGCTTCACTACGGTGTCAGTAATTATTATCTAAATGTGGAGAGAAATTTTACTTCGGAAAGGAGAGCTTTTGGTTTTGAATGTCGTGCTGGTGAAGTCACAAGCATAACTTTGTTTCAATTTTTTCTTGTTAACAATGCCATATGCCAGTATAATTCTGATTGTACTGTAAACTTCTATTAAACCAAAAATTCCACTTCAGGGAAATTGTCATCGCCTGGATTTCCGTCTAAATGAAGGGAATATCAACATGGAAATGTCAGCAAGCTTCCGTAATCGCAATGACCATTTGTACCAAGTTACCCTGGGCTTGTAGACTTGTAATCAGATACAGAATTAACTACCTAGCGACTGCAACCCCGTAAAAATAGCTCTATTTTCATTCTTTACGTGTTTGGTTCAGACACAAGGTGCAAATCACTGCAGTTACAAGAACACAAAGGTATACAGATGCTTACACACTGCGCATCCCAGGGTAAGTTAATTCGTGGGCTACCTACACGTAGTCAATATTGAAGAGTGAGCACTGAAACAGAACACTAGCACAATTACTGTATTTTGCCATCGAAGTAGCACATAGTGAGATAAAATGGAGATTTGTACAATGCATTCGACAATTGAATGGAGCGGTTAAAAAGGTTTGATTAAGATGTGCATCGTTGAACAAACGCATGCAAATCGTTTCAAGTCAAGCAGTGCTCTCACTTTTAGGGATTTTGTTCCTTCGGATACCAGGCGAGGCGAAGAGTTTTCTGAGGGGGGCCCAAATGTTACATCGATAGCATGTGTTTTACATCGGTAGAACCAACCAATTTTTCCAGGGTGGGTAAAATTTTTTCCAAGGGGAGATTTCCCCCCCTGCGCCTCCCTTAGTTACGGGCATGATTGTCAAGCATAATTTGGCATGCAATAGGCAAGAAACAGAGTGTTTTTAATTGCAGCAGAGCATCGATCAACGGTGCCTCTGAACTAGCTTGCTGCACAATAAAGTGGTGTAACTTGCCAGGGAGTGTCACTGTAATCTTTCAGTAAGGCCTTAAGTGGCTTATAGACCAAGCTGAGTACACCAAGATTTAGTGTTGGAGCTTGTTGTTGACACATTTTTAAGGAAACTTATCGTGGAAAACAATTAACGGAATTGCTACGAATTCTATTCGCTAATAGTATAGTTACACAGTACCGGATCCAAACCAGGCGTTTGGGGGTGGTCAAACCAAATTGGAGGATGCTAAAGAAGATCTTTATACGTGTTTAAAATGTTGCAGGTTCTCCGGTGATGACATTTCATGGGAACCACACAAAAGTGGTTACCGTTTGCAGGCCAAGAAAGTGGTTGTTTTCATTGGCCAAACTATGTGAATTTTTCAGGGAATCCCCACAGTTTAAAAGCTTGCAATACCAGAAATTTAAAAAATGTTTGAAGCTGGTCGCAAGAGATAAAACTCTATTTTTCACTCGCTACACAGTCACTAAGATCACTATTGCTGTCTCCAAAACTCTTTTATGTCTAGAAAAAGTGTTTTGAAATGTTATACACTAAATACATGCTGCACGCTTCTATTTAACATTTTTTAGCTATCCCTAGCAAGACCTGAAAAAAACAATGTCTGAAACGTATTCCCGACCTGGTTAGAAGTAGTTTTTGCACAAGCAAGTGACAACTCACGTCAATATATAATTAAACGATAGGAGTTCAATGAATAGTTAAACGACAATCAATTTTCCAGGTGCAGCTTCTGGAATTAGCTGGACATGCAAAGTACAGTATATTTCTGAAACGACAATTCAAACAACACTAAATTTAGGAAAGGCATTTTCTACGACATTACTCCTGTCTCTGCTGCCTTTAAAGTTTTAAGCCTTGTTAAACATGGTTGTTGTGTCGTAATTCTTATACTGCTTAGCAAGACTTCTAATTATCAGTAATGAAACAAGTTCTTATTTTCGAACTTGATCTCGTACTTTGAAGCTTGATCTTTATGTAACTACGTTTTTGAAACGCAAAACCCTACAAAACTATTATTGGACATAAATGTTTCGTCGTTTTTTCACCCCGCCATGAGGTCAATAATTGTTTTATTGTTGGTGCCAACAATCGAAGCACTCAAAATCTACGTTAAAATCTTACATCACTTGCATGCCTATGCACTGCGAAACACGACAATTTAATTGAGCGAATATTTTTTCTCAAGTATCAGCTTGGGCTGAAGAAGGTAAATATCTAAAAAAATCAGTATATCGACGAAGGACAGCTTTAAACTTTTCGTCATGTACGAGGCAGAAATAATAAAAATGTCAGTTACACCGTGTATGGGACGTTTAACTAAAAACTTACTTTGAAACTTTGTGCATAATTTTTTGGCGATCGGAACCATTCATAAGAAATGCGTGCATTCCTATCCGCAACGTTTTAGGCTTTGAGGCAAATTAATCCGCATATACATTGAAGTACACTGGCAGTGGCGTAGCCAGCCCGAAAATCTGGGGGGCCAAAATGTTTGATTTTAGGCGAATAACACTATTTTGTTTGGAAAAATGCCTCTCACAGCACAAAATGACTATTTGGGGGGGAATTGCCCCTTTGCCCACCCCCTGGCTACGCCTATGTACACTGGTGAAGACCCCGTGATAAAGTCCAGTTAACCCAAGGGTTCCCAACCTGGGGTACATGTACCCCAAGGGTATATTTGCCTATCCGAAGGGGTACATTTATTGTTAGCAGTAGAAGAGAAAAATATATTTACATACAATTTATTTCCAAATAGTTATACACATATCAGTAAAAATATTTTCAAAAATCATTTTACGGTTATTGTTAAATATATCTATAAAAAATCATGATAAAATATTTTGTCATAGGTAATTTTAGGGGTACATGTTCATCTGTCGAAATGCTGAAGGTGTACATGCTAATCTGTTGAAATGCTGAAGGGGTACATACTCATCTGTCGGAATGCTAAAGGGGTACATGGTAAGAGAAAGGTTGGGAACCCCTGAGTTAACCAGTCTCTGATGATCGACTATTTGCAGATATGACCATAACTGCGTGCTGTGAAAAACGAATGAAAACATTACGTTAGTTTATGTTCATTCACAATAAATATTTAAAGACAGAAAATGTAAGTACCGTTTTAAAAATGTTTGCGACGCGCTTTATCAAATTATATCAAAACCTGTCATCAACTAATATTTTGATCTGAAAGCTACTTCCGATTTTAGGTTTGATTAAAGATTCGTCTATGCTACCATGATTCTCATCATGTTTTAAGCAGAATTTGTATTTGACTATAATACTTAAGTGAAATTTAAAGTAACTTAGTGCAACAAATACAACATTATCTGTTATTATACGTCAATTTTTCCATCCAGAGATATAATATAAAATACTAGAATAGGGGTTCCCAAACTGGGGTACATGTACCCCTTGGACTTAGAGTACATTTGCCTATTTGAAGGGGTGCATTTAAGGTTAGCAATAGAAAGGAAAAATATGTTTATATATTATTCATTTCGAATTATTTATACACATGTCAGTGAATATTATTTTCAAATATCATTGTGTGCTTATTGGTAAATATATTTTTGTTATTTTCTTCAGCCTTTTTGTCATAAGACATTTTAGGGGTACATGCTCATCTAGTGAAATGCTGAATGGGTACATGACCAGAGAAAGTTTGGAAACCTCTGCACTAGACCATGATTTTACTTTCATAAAATTGCTTCAGTTTCACAAAATATATGGAGCACACACTTTTTTCAGTCCATTCCAACGCTGATCTGCTCTATTTCAGGGGCTTCGGCAGTCTGAAGTTAAAACTCCACTTTAAAGACGCCAAGCTTTGATTTGTACGTTTGTTTCAAGTTGTCATTATCAGTAGCCAACTGCTCATCAATCAGTTTCAATATCAAATGAAAATCAAAAGTTAACGTTAGTGTTTGGGGTTCACAAGAAATCTCCTTTTCGACCCACAAACAATTTAATAAACCATGGATTCAATAGATTTTATGGCCTTGTACCAAGTGATACGTAAAATCTTTTGTAAAAAGTGCTTCATTGGTGTAGGGCTGCACACTGGATAACATCAGAACTGATCACCTACATTCAGACCCACAAGTAGGGTAGGGAAAATCCTGGTACTTGCCACCCCCGAAATTTTCAAAAACATTGTGAAAGTGCCAGTAAGAAACTTTTGCAAGTAAGAACAATACCCTGCTACAGGAACGTTTTGTTGGAAAAGCAGATGTTATGTTGAAAGCAGTATGTGGTATTTTATGCTATTACTTACGGCCTGCTTCATAAAAAAAACTTAGTACAGCATTCTGTACATCAGCACAGAAAAGGTTTTACTTCACCTAGAAGTCAGCAATGCTCTAATGACTTTTATAAGTGCGCTTTGTGAAATATTTTATTTGTAATAATAAAATTATTATCTAATTAGCTTCCACCTCAAAATCAAAGACACAAGATTTTATTGCAGCTTAAAATGTTTTGTCATCATTCTTTCACACTTATTTTAGAGTTATCATAACTTAGCTGGCTTTTATTTTTGGAAACATGTGCGTTTCAGTCGAGGATAAGTTTACTCCGTTTCCAGCTTTGACGCGGTTTGGGTCAAGACTGATAGAGCGTTTATAGTCTGGTGGACTGACGTAATCGGTTCGTGGCCGAGTCAGTAAATAAAGCGTTCCGTAAATCGGCAATACTTTTGCTCTGTTGTTGCATGTTAGGCGTCTTTTTTATAGTCTGTGTATTTTGAGCTCGTGAAAGTGTACTTTACTGAGGAAAACCGGTTGAAAGAAATAAGATTCGATAACCGCGCGACTTAATCGGATGAGAGGAAAGTGGATTAACGTTATTTCCCACTTTTTTTCAAGGAGGAATAGCGCTCCTCTGCTAATATGTGGCGGCAAAAACGCATGGAAGTTTGGTTGGTATATTTTGTGAAAGTTTTCCTCACAGATGTTTTTTGTCTATCTTTAGTAAAATGGCATGCCTTCTTTCACTACAGCGTACCCCACTTCTGTTGTTGGCACTATACAACTGGGTAACTGTAATGATTAACCGGCTGTTTTCGACTGCTGCTTAATGAAAATTAAATGTGCTGGTGGTTTGCTCTTTACACAACAAGATTACTCATTACCAGACGTGTCCTCTCTGTTTAAGGAGTAAGTCAAGCCACAAGTTACTGTGAAGCTATGACGTAAGTTTTTATCGTTTCTAGGTAATCTCAGTTCTCATCAGACTCACGTGTTATGTGCGAAGTCAGAGTCCTTTATCGTGCGTAATCACGTGAAAAACAAGTTGTAACACATTTGTCATGTGAGAAAATTGTAATTTGGTCGCGTTCATTCTCTATTCTGCGCCCAAATTAAGTGAAAGCGAGTAATGCTATGTAAGAAAATTTACTATGAATCGTATTTTTACAAATGCTGCCTATAGTAATGGTGTGATTTTATTTTTCCTTCAAAAAGATTCGGAATTCAAGTAAAAGGACTCAAATTTTTAGAACCTAAGAGGATATTTTCCTGCAGTTCACAAAATTATGTAATACTTCTCACCACATTTAAAAGCACGTTTTTTTCGCTGCGTAGCTGGATCCTTGCTGAAACATCTGGCCTTTATTGGGCATTGGAAGTGTACAGTATGTGGCTTGGTTAAACCACGGCACCATTTTAACATTAAAGTGTTTAACATTAAAAAGAATGTATAAGATCGTTTTCTACGAAAACAGCGTTCTTCTTACAAAAATGAGAGGCATCAGCCCAGTGGCGTAGCCAGCCCAAAAATTTGGAGGTGGGCAAAAAATTTTTAGGGGACAAAAAGTTTGATTTTAGGCGGATAACACTATTTTGTTTAGAAAAACGCCTCTCAAAGCACAAAATGACTATATTTTCTAAAAATTTCGGATGGACCATGGCCCCTTTAACCCCCCCTGGCTACGCCTATGTATCAGCAACCTTGCTATCGATACAAACTGTGCAAAAGCACAACGTTATGGGATATATGCCGTTGTGTGAAAGCAGATGATACAAAATCATGCTTCGTTCTTCTTGTGATTAAAACTTGCAAGGCCTTAGTAGATATTTGCATGCAGATTGAACGCCATATTTGGAGAATAAGCTATATGGATGTATTTTTGTTTAGAGTAAGGAAAATCTTTATTGGAAGTAAATGTTAATAAAATAAATATTTTATTTAAATGAGGGTTTAGCGCATAGCTTGTTTGTGTAAAATATAAAATGGAAACACAAGCGCACAGAAACAGAAAAATACATGGGGTATTCAAAATAAAACCTTGCCGTTTGCCCCAGTTTCACTTTTAAACCCTGTACAGCTTCCTTTAATTTTCGTTGTATAATGATATATGATGGCAGTTAGCAGCAGACCGAACACTGAAATATGCTTCTTGCCGGGGCGGCTAAAGTTAACTCTTGCCCAAGGAACGCTATACGTCGATCCTAACCCTGGAAAAATGCTGTAAGGGAAGAACCGTCGCCAGAAAGTCGTCTATAGGGGAGCTTTACGTTTCTGCGGGGAAGATTTACGTTCGTGCAGGGGGGTTGACATTCAAATTTGTCAAAAATTACACTAACGTATAGTGTTTCATATTTCATTTTGGGGGGCCCACCAAAGCCCTCCCATGGCGACGGGTCTGGTCAAGTGTACACAAGTGTTTGCACCCACTGGGCAGCCACCAGCATTTTAGAACCACCGCCACCATGTTAACCATATGAACATAATGTGTTCAAGAGAATTGAAAAACTGGGCAAAGCCGCGAGTAACGAGCACACATTAGATGTTAGAATAAATACGTCAGGCCCGCAACCAGAGGGAGCAACCAGACAATTGACCCTCCGAAATTTTCAAGCGACATATGTGTATATACACACAATTCATACAATACAAGCAGCACAGTCAACGCACTCAGTGGCCATGGATCGATAATCCAACCTAGTTTCTTTAATTTCCACCTTTGCTGAAGTTCTTTCATCACACTCTTTTCGGTGCATTGTTTTTTATTGGATTTCAATAAAATTCTTCAATTTTTCTCTCAAAACCTGCCACTTGATTTCTGAATTAATGCTGTAAACACAATGGTTGATAGCGTGTTTTACTTCAAAACAATACCTGATATTTCAAACATTTCTTTGCTTTACCCGTATTTGTATTGATATCAGCGCGATTTAAGCTGCAATGATGGTGCCTGTAAACAAGTAAAGAAAAATTTTATAGGAAAACATTTTTTTTTCGTATCGCATGATTATATTTCGAACTTGGGTAAAACACATCACTAGCAGTTGCACGAACACACTGTATCATCATTGGAAGTTAAAGTGGACAACGACATTGCGTTCATCTTATGTGTTTGGTACAATCGGCGCATACGTCGTTTCACTACAGACACGAAGTATTGTAGATGGGGACAACGCACATTGAAAGATGTGGCCAAACCAGTTGAAAAATCAAAGCGGCAATGCCGTTTCGATTATAGGTAGCAGCTTCCCGTAGGTATAAGCCGTTGGATGATGCTTGGTCGCTTGCCGAAGCGAGAAAAAAACGCCAAGTTGTTATTGCCAACATAGGTGGTATGGTGACGATTGCTACTGCTCAATTCTTTTTGCACTCTGATTAACTTTCTTACGATATCCCGACAAGGTACGTGCTAAAACTGTAGCCAATAATTACAATTATAGAGGGGTTACACCGCACTGATTTGCAGCTACAACGCCTTTATGCCTCTTTTTTCAAGACAAATGGTAATTTTCCTAAGTGCCTGTGATGTATCGTTTACGATCGGCCGCGAAAAGAAATCGTAGCTTATGACTCTTTTATACGGACATATAAGCCGATTTCATCTGAAGGGTTTTCTACCAGTAAGGCGCACGTTGTAATTTATAAAATTAGTAGGGATGATCCGCTGTCATTATCTCTCGTGTTAAGATGAAAAAAGGTTGTGACGCAGAGCAGCGTTCAGCATAACAGTATCGTTAACTCATGCACAGGTGGCAGGTCAACTGTTATTTTGTAATTATCGCGGTTCTGAAGAAGTAGTTTGGCATACCACAAAACTCTGGCCTTTTGCACTCAGTTTTGGCTAATAAGCCACGGTTCAACTTCTAATTTTAGTGCCCTTTACTGTGACTGCCCAAAAGCTTGAAAGATAGCTTCACCCTTGAGGAGGTTCGTAGCAGCAACAATAAACACATCAACAATATCAACAGGTTTCAGCAAGTTTGCTTGTCAGATTTGTTTTCGCAGTTTTTTTCAAAAATGCAACTAAGTTACCAATACTTTGCAGTTGGAAGACTTACGAGACCGTCATCAACTTTCTTTAAAAAGCTCTCTTTGTATGTACAAGCAACTAATTAAATGTGTGGAAAAATGTTTTCTTCTTTTTCCCGGAGATTTGTTCAAGTGGATTATCTTTTTGGTAAAATAAATTTGCCGTATCAGTCAACAACAGGTGAATGACATTGTTGCAACCTCTCCGGTGGTGTTGCGTTAAATGTGTGATTCACCACGAACGGGACGTGCGTGAAGAACAACACCATACATATACATGGCGCGAACAAGCAATAAAAGAGTGATCGTGGCGTGGAAGCTCTGCCGATATTAACTTGTGATTGAACGTAACGACTAGCGGACGCGGAGAGTTATCATGACATGTGAACTCTGTTGTTGCTTGCTGCCGCAGTGCGAAGCTTTGCGCACATGCCGCTCGGGATTTCCGAACGCAACAACATGAATTCGTTTTGAAGAATATTGTATATATTATGCTGGATAGCATAAAAGCAATGTTAGAAATACAATGATTTTGTTTGTTTGTTTCACTAGGTCAGGGGTTCCCAACCTTTTCACGATCTCGTAGCACGTGGGCACCCCATATTATCAAGGCGTACATTCTTCCAGAACAACTAATTTGGTCGAATCTTAGTTTATTCAGAAGAATAATATGCATTAAAATAACAGTGAAAGATCGCACCTAAAATTAAGGAGATTTTTGCTTGCCTTCCACCAATTGGTCGATGTGTGGCGTAAATTTGCTAACAGGGCATCGAAAGTCATAATGTTACGATACAATAGGAATGCCAGGCTACAGGAAAAATATGTATTTAGAAACAAAGCCCTATACGTAAACTAGAAAGCTGTGAATCCAGGTTCTTGTGAAAAAATGGAAGTTACTCGCGTGCCACCTGGAAGACCTTTGCGTAACACCAATGATGGTACCCCCCTGCATTCGGTGATAAAATGCTTTTTTCGTCCACAGCAGCATATTTGCCAAGCATATTTGCGTACCACTGGTGGTACGCGTACCACAGGTTGGGAGCCCCTGCACTAGGTGATAAAATGCTTTTTTCGTCCACAGCAGCATATTTGCCAGATTCATAAGTACTGTTTAAATATTGGTGTGCATTTGCTAGATTTGCTACTCTTGTGTGCATTTGCTTTTTATTGGCTAACGTCAAACACCTAAACCCAAAAGCCACCAAAAGCATGTACCGTTTTTTTTGAAGTGGGTGTTTGAAACAATTATTGTACACTAACAAACAGCAATATAAATGCACAAAAACTATAAATTGCGGTAGGTCCATGTTCAAACAAATAATTTTTTTAAAGTTTGACAAACTGTAAAAACGTTTCAGCTGGTTTGCTGAATTTAACATCATAAAACGTTTTCAAACAAACTTTCGCTGATTTACAGTGATATTGGTTAATATGTGGAAGATTAAGTGCTACAGTGGATCGAGTATGGGTCACTAAAGCTGGTAGGCTGAGTTCGCACCCCAATCGTGTAAATCTGACGTTTTAAAATGTATATCTCGCGTTCGGCGTTATTGGGTGGTTCAAGGGACAGGTTCACGCGCAGTGCTGCCATTGACTTGCCAACAATTCAGCATTCACTACGAAGTTACCCATGTTTGGCGCAGTAGACGACTCGTGACATTCCGAAAGCAGTACTGAAGCGAGTATAGCACGGATATAGTGCTAAAAAAAGAGGTGTGGGAACGCCGTTTCCTTCAAGTAAATGGCGAACCCAGCCTACCAGCTTTAGTGACGCATACTCAACTTCAAGTAACGTTGCTAGTGCAAAAAGGTATGGGAACGCCGTTCCCACCCCACTACACCCTTGGAGTATACTGAAAATGAACTTGGTATATACATTGCTACTTACGCTTTCAACACGTTGTACCTCTTCGCAAATGTGGTGCTTCAATGAAAACCTCTTGCGACATCTTGTGTGACGATCATCTTCCAATATTTTTCAGAACAGCAGCGTAACCAGGAATTTTGTTTGGGGGTTAACAGTCGGTCGGAGTTTCATCACCCGGATGACGTCGTCGTCGTTCATAGTGCGCAGTCAACTGAAACGAATCAACCATCGCCAGCAGAAAAGTACCCATCATACGCTCCTAATTAAAGCCTCACCAAGGCAGTCTCTGTAGCATCGCCCAAACTAAGGGAATAACTATACTATCTGATTAAAGCAGATTTTAATTTGAAGGCAACCTCATCTAACTTTACTCTCTGCCTGCCGTTCGCACCATGAGAGTCTATGTTTTTTTCTGCTTCTTCTTTTGCGACAGTTCTTCACAACCACGTCTAGGCCGCATTAGATCTCGGGGCAAGTGTTGAGCAGCCATTCGATGGTCTCATTGTCCAGAACCGTCAGGCCGTGCAGTCCATGGGGAGGTCGATGGATTGAACATTGGAGGACAATGTGGTCGACGGTGTGTTCTTCTGCACCACACTCACAGGCCGCAGAGGAAGCCATACCCATTTGTACAAGCAGGAGCTGAAACGTCCGGCACTGGTGCGGAGGCGGTTAAGCCGGACCCAGGCTTTTCTTGGGAAGGTCATTCCGAAAGGGTAGGTGCCGGTGTCGGGGATGAAAGTGCGGAGTTTTGTAAGGTTGTCCGCCCACTCCGCATTCTATTCGTGATCCGCCCAGTGTACCGCAGGTTAGTTGTCGTTGTCAGATAAACTGATGAGTTGTTATGCGGCAGGTACAAATGGATGTCTCGATCTGAGGCTCCGTGCATTTGCAATCGGTGGACAGGTGAGTGCTGAGTGGAGCAGGTGTCCAGGCTCCATGGCACGGCGTGCTAGAGACAGTGTGGCTCCATTGCGACGAAGCTCGGCAGGTTGGATGCCTGCGAGGGTTGGAAGGTTGTTTGCTGGTGTAGGACGCAGGCATCCAGTCACAATTTGCAAGGTGTCGTTGACGGCGGAGTCAGTGAGTCGGCTGTGAGCACTTCGGCACCAGACAGGAGCTCAGCACTCTGCGCTTGAATGCACCAGGGTCCAGGCCAGGGCTAAGGTGGCTGTTCGCAACGTTGTTGCTCCAGCATCCAACCGGAGCCAGCAAGTCGCCTCAAGAGCGTGACGCGTGATAACAGCTTCTTGCGAAGTGACTCAAGGTGTTGGCGATGCGTGAGCGACCTGTCCAACGTTACTCCGAGGTATTTGGGCTCGGAATTTCATTGTGTAGTTGCCTTTCAGCTCACGTTTAGCTTCCTTGTTGTTAAGATGGAAGGCTGCCGACACCGTTTTTATAGTGCTGAGGTTCAGCTTCCAGGTTTGGAGCTGGAGGTATTCACCTACGGTTGCCATGTCCTTGCTCAGCACCCCTTCCACTGTCTGCCAATCTCCGTCAGCATGCATGATTGCTAAGTCGTCAGCATATGCATACTTTCTGGAGACGGTGGTTGGCAGGTCAGAGATGTAGATGTTGAAGAGAAGGGGTGCCAGGACAGATCCCTGTGGGACGCCATTCTTAAGGCGCCATAACTTGCTCCGTTTACCATTTCCGGTGGTAAGGGTGAAGCTGCGATTGCCAAACCTCTCCGTGATTATGCGGGCCATGGTAGCAGTTGCAGCACCTTGCAGGTGAGGCCACGATGCTATACAGTGTCGTAGGCTGCTGTGAGATCGACAAACACCACTCTGGCCTTGTTTTTAGCTGAAAAGCCATCTTCGGTGTGCTATGTCAGCTGGGTGATACGGTCTGTAGCATTGTCGACCTGATCTACGGTCGACCTCCCGTGTCGACAGCCCGCCTGCTTCTGTGGGAGCAATGGGTCGATGATTGGTTCAACACGGGCGTAGATGAGTCTCTCGAGGATTGTAAAGGGGGCACACAGCATAGGTATAGGGCGGTAGCTCTTTGGGTCCCCTGGTAGCACTTCCGGCTTAGGTCGCAACTATTAGTGCTCTTCTGCAGATCTTTGGAATTTTGAGTTGGCGCATGCACGAAGTGAGGAAAGCACAAAACCAAGATTTGAGAGCCGATCCGGTGTGGAATATAAACTCCGGGAAGATGAAATCCAGACCCAGAGACTCCTGGCTTCAGGCGCCTGAGGGCGGCAGCAAGTTCCTCTGGCCTAAAAGTGTCAGATATACTGTGACCCTCAGATGTTGGGACCGTCCATAGGATGGACAGCTCCTGATCTTCCATAGTTTGGACAATTTGGTAGACTCGCGGCCCCGGTCCTGTGTGCCTCGTTCTTCACAAGTTGCGAGGCGATGGAGTTTGCCGAGACGGGGCACAGACGAGAGGAGCGTCCAGACCTGCCAGTGAATTTGTTGATGGTGTTCCACACCTTGCGGCTAGAGTGCGAGAAGTCGATGGAATTGACAGTTTCCTCCCATCGCTCCTGTTTCTTCTGTTCTATCCGAAAAAGTATGGACAAAGCGGCTCTATCAGAGTCAGCCCCAATGGGTCTCGGACAAAGGAGCAATAGAGGGTCTCGGACTCTTTCTCCCAACATTGCACATAGTTCTTACGACGGCCACGTGGGATATATTGTTTGGCCGCAGAAGCCGGAGATTTTTTGAAAATGACCCTGTCTTGAGTAATTCATTGTGACTGGAGCCGATTCAATCAGAGAAAAACGTGACTTGAGTCAAGTCACCACATCATTTCTTAACGTGACTCGAATGGAGTCATTGACATGACTCAAGGCAATACTGACCGGGGCCCCGGGAGTCCTCCTTTCTTAAAATGTCGGTTGAGTTTTGTTTTACATGTAGATTTTCTTACCAAAGTCTACTTCATCAAAGGAATACTTCAAATTCACTCATGAACATATTAGCACAAATGTCATTGTTACAAGATACAACTCTACAATAAATTTTTAACCAATTTCGGTGTCAAGGTAAGTAGTTCTACGTCATATTTTTTTGTACAAAGCGTCAAAGCACGTTGATATACATACTTCAAATAACGTCCAGCCGTGTGGTGCCATGGCAGACCATTCCTCTTTAATAGTGCGTAGTTTATCACTTCAAGTCTCTGCGCTCATCTACTGTGTTTGAGACTTAAAATGGCAAGAAGTGGTTTTGGTGCGAGAATCATTGTGAAACATGTTAAATTTAATTTCCACAACTTGAGTCTCGAAATCTGATCGTTATTTGCACTGCTTAGTGCAAGAAGAAACATTCTATGGCAACACAGCATCTTCCACATTTTTTAATGTGAGAAAAATATGAAAAAATTTTTGCAACTTTTCATGTCAATCGGGAGAGCTACGGACCCCTTGGTGACGCCCCTGATAAATTTATCAGATATGGCAATGGATTCGTAAAACATTAAATACCTTTACAAAATCCATCGGATATCGACCAGTACTTGGATTCTCTTAATTTGTCAAAGATGACATTTTTGCACATTACAATATGTTCTATAATTCGAGTTTGCTAAATCTAAGCGACGAATTCAGGTAAATATTTTCGGTACAACATGCAGTAATGCATTCAAGTGATAATATTCGAGTCACTTGCAATTTCTTTGAGCCAAATTCTTGACCTTTCTCTTATCTTTAAAAAAAATGCTAAAACTTAACAGTTCGACTCGGACTGAATTCAACTCATTTTGCGGGGGACAGCTTGATGTAAAAACAATATAGTCATCGGGTCGATGCAGAAGTGAAGTTTTTCAACTACAGATTCTAAATTGTTTTTGTGTTCTCAAAGCAACACTACTCACGCTTTGCTTTATCCCTACAAATGATTTAGAAATCAATAAACTTAATTTTTGTAGTTCAGCTTGGTTGCATTACTAGTACTATCAGACTATGGTACAAGCACAGCAATGTAGTAGAACACATCAATTGGGTTTCATCAGAGCTGTCAGTTGGAGTGCACAAAATGCTGAATCGCACTGGTCGCACGTGTATATCACTATTAAGTAGAACACACCGATTTTCACCATGGGCGCAAGTTTGTTGTAAAATGTTGGGGACAGGTTAGTATGAAATTAATATAGTCATCGGGTCGATGCAGAAGTGACGTTTTATATGTACGGATTCCCTCTTATTTTAGAGGTGTTTTGAGGGCAACACTAATCACGTTTTGTCCTTGCAGATGATTTGCGTATTAATATACTTAAATTTGTTGATGGTCATGGTGCTGTAGCTCAGCCTACTTCCATTAATATCGTATTTGGATACAAACAAGCACAGCAATATAACAGAATACATCAACTGGGTTTTATCAGAGCTGTCAGTTGGACTGCACAAAACGCTGAATCGCATTGGTCGCACGTGCATGTCACTCCTAAAGTAAAACACTTCAACTTTCGTAAGTGTGAATTACAGCGCGATTTGATGTCTTATTCAAGTCGCTTAACGTTACAGAGACGATAAATATTTTTCTTGCACATTTCCATTTTTTGAAAAACCTACAAATCTGTTTAATACAACTGGGCATCATGCATGTAGCCCCCCCCCTACCAAAATTTCCATTGATATCCTCTTACCAACACCAAAAACGTTTGGCCTAAAATTAGCGTAGCCTACTTCGCAAAATGATTTCAATCTATATTCACTGTTGGTGGGTGGAGGATGTATCCTTTCAATCTCCCCTTGTTGGACCCTGCATACATACCAACACAGCGTTGTAAAAGGGCCTCATTTTGAAGCCTGAACTCGGCCGGAGCCCAAAATCACAAGCCCGACATTTATTTTTGAAGCCCGATTTAGACCCGAAAGCCAAATTTACCGAGGGAGTTCAGATATGCGCAACTGCGGAGTAACAAAAAACGTTGTTTGCAGGTGTAGTTGCAGGTACACGCTGTATCACACCCAAAATAACAACCACCTTGACCAAAACATTGACATAATCTGGCACAAACGTAGCAAATTAGTAAAAGGTAAGACTGCGGAATATGATGTTTCTCAAGAAAAAAAAGAAACTATCCATGATGGCGCTATAGGCACGACAAGCCGGCTTGTACGCTTCTTAGAACAAGTCAAGAATTGCGTGAGTGATTGATCGCTTTGAGGCAAAGCCATCGCGTGCTAATTTCCCCACCGCTGTCGCCTTCTGAAAAAGAGTGAGACTAATCCAAGCAGTGAAGAAAATAACGCAGCTGTGTTTGCAAACAGAATCAGCTGAAAAAAATCACTTTACTCACAGAAATTACCGCGGTGAGCACAACAAATCTACGTCACGAAAGAAAAAAAATCCTTACTCCTAATGCTATAAAACAGTTTTGTATGATATTTTGACAAACTTAAGCCCGAGCCCGGCCTGACTTACAACTCTGCACCATGTCAAAAGTTTCATTCTAAGAGTTCTACTTGCATAACGACACGAAAATATATTTGAGATTAAAACAAAATGCACAACGGTGAATTGACAAAATGTACCAAGTTTCACCTTTAACACGAAAAGAATGTCCAACAAAACTAGGTATGATGTGCTTGTAATTTGTAAAGCAAATGCTTCGCACTTGGATGAAAACGTTGCTGCATTGTGGGTTTGGTTAAACTGAAGTAAATGAGATGACTTGCGAACCAATGCATTCAGCACAAGCGCAAAGTGTAGGAGTCACGGAAAAATATTTTTTATTTGTTGGTCATCATTGTCGCGACGTTACAAGAAGTGACGATGTGTATTTTATCCTTATTTCCAAGTCAAGTCCCTGCATTTTGAGCTACAGGTCGATGTACAGCTAGGTACATACTGTAGGTTACTTCAACGTTTTGAGTGAAATCCTGTTCACTAATAGTTGAACTGCCCATCCCGAAACCAAGTCTCCACAATAATGCTGCATTTTTGTCTTCGGCAAAAGCTTCGCAGAGATTTGCCTGAAAATCTTACTTTCTAATATATACATTAGCATCATTAAATTACACGCTGTGTTTCTGAATACGTGACAACCAACGTTAAAGCAAAGCCCGTTACATTTCTGTGCGAAACAAATAATGGGTAGATGATGAAATGGATGCCGATTTTGCGCATTTGACCAAGGTAACCTCGCGCGATTAAAACGCTGGAAACACTGTTCGTTTCTGCGTCAAGGTGGTAACTACCGGCATGAAGCGGCTCGGATAAAACGCTGAGTTGATCAGTCAGTCAGCAGCGGCCTCGTAGCCTAACAGACATGTTTCAGCGCTCGTATGCCAATGCTTTTCGGTTCGTCTCTCAGCTTTGGGAGTTTTGTTTTGGTAGTAGGTGTTGCACAAGTATTCACACTTTTCACTTCATATTTTCCGTTTTGCTTTACGTTTGGGCTTTTGGTTTAGGCTTAAAACTTTAGGTTTATAGCGGAATCAGTCGAGAACAGCACAAACTTCCCTCCGGCCCGCTACCTTGTCGCAGAAACGAGCAGTGTTTCCAACGTTTTCATCGCGCGAGGTTACCTTAGGTCAAATGCGCAAAATCGGCATCCATTTCATCATTTAACCAAATAATGGCTGCACTGTGGTCTCTCACATGTGCAGCTGTAATACCTCTAACAGTATACCACACAGGGTAAAATGTCGGACAGAAGCAGTTAACCGTCTTTCACGGTCGCTAGAAACTTGAAAAATGCTAAAAATTATTGTATCGAAGCTAAAATTTATAAACAGAATCAGTGATACCACACCAAATTCTGTTTCAACATGAACTTGGCCATGTGTAACCCACCATCTAGCATGAAAAGCACTTCACGCAAAACGTGACAAACATCACTTTTATTTTTGAAACCTCTCCAAATACAAAACCTAAAGAGAAAAAAGTGGGGGGACATGGCATATTATATCCCTCACCTGCAAAACTGGGGGGACACGTACCCGTGTCTCCCACCAAACTGTGCCCATGGCAAAAGGTAGCGGACCCCTCACTGATACAAATGGCATACCACGAACAAGCTAATCGCACGAAAATTACATTTGCACAATTTTACATAACTGCCCGAAGCCGTAGGTGAGATGAAAACAGTAGTCGGAAAAACAAACAAAAAAACACTTGCCAACAGCCACAGTTACGACGAATTTTGTTGCGTAAAAAACATTGTTTTATGCCATTTTTCCCTTTTTCAACAGAGATTCAACTCAGCAAAAGTTGCAATTTGACATCACTCTTGTCGGGAGATAAGTACTGTATAACAGGCCTCCTATTAGATTTGCGCTTTGTTGACAATAATAATGTGAAGCACTGTTTCATCTGTTCATGCCGAAATAAACAAAAACATGGGAAGCATTTACAATCTTTTTAAATAACGGTTCAGCATAACTGCTGTAGGTTATTTAAAAAGAGAATACTACTTTGTTGCACATAAATCTACTTGCTGTTTGATTTCAACAAGAAAATTGAATGCACGTCATTTCCTTGCTGACAAGGCCATCATCAGTTTGACATCTGCATTCTAATTGCTTTCACCGAAATGCACCACACACAGGTACTGTAGTTACGAGAACAAATATTATAACTCATATTCAGCAGAAAGACAAGCATTGGAGACGAAGGTTTTGGAATATTTTATTGTCTAAAGAAATGTAGAAACGGCAATCTATTCCAAGAGCTGCATTTTTTCCGCGAACTAGACTTTCTTCAGCGTCAGTTTTTGTCAGAATTGAGCTGTGGCAAGACCAGGCCCGTGACCACCTTGGGACACCAGGGGGCCGAAGAGTTTTCTGAGAGTGGCCCAAATTTTTTTAACTATGTCCAACACATTTTTCCAGGGGGGCGATCATTTTCTTGAGAGGACTTCGCCTCTCCTGCGCCCCCCTAGTTACGCGCCTGGGCAAGACTAGTGTTCACAGGACGACGCGCGGTCGAACATAAATCACGTGAACACATGTGAAGGGCGTCTCATCCTGACGTGGCATGGTTCAACACAAGGCAGGTTGAAGGTGAACGTCCTTTTCCTTGGAATCGTCACAGCATCCACTACAATCACGACGATTTCTTGACCACATGAGCGCAGTCGTACGCTCCGCGCACAACGCGATGATTGACGCCTATAAGGTCCTGGCATCGAGCTCCTTGGATCAACACGACGCTGTGTTCCTGAGAATTACATATGAGGTTGCTTGTCATGGGAAAAATTAAGCTAATTTCTTGTTTAATCATGCGCGAAGCCGCTGAAGTGTTACTTCAATACACGTGCACACACACTCCGTTATATTTCGGGAGCTGCCGGTTTCGTACTAAGGAACAGATCACTCACCTTCAGATCTACAATTTAACACACCAATGCTTTCATACATTCCACCATACGCCGCTTTTCATTATCCACGTGTTATAACCGGAACAAAACGACGCAGAACCGGGTCGTAATTGCATTACGTACATCTGAATACGCTTCTTGAGACGGAACAAACGTAGTTTTTTATCAACTGAAACGGTATTAACGTCAATAAATAAAAACGCAGATCTAGCAGCCGGGAGTAGGGTTTACGTAACAGCTGTATTCAAAACAGATTACACCATCTCAGTCAAGCACAACAGTGCGTAGTTGTCGAAGAATATAACATTGCATAAACACATATAGGCGCCGAAACTCTGTCAAACGATATCAAATGAAAACCGAGTGAATGCCAAGACTCAGGAGATGCTGCGCCAGGGGCTCAACTAGCACTCCGTATGGCTTGCTATCTACTTTACGCAAGCACGAACAACGCAAACCCACATCAACTAAGTTGCAGCACTTGGGAAACGGCACACAATACTGGAACGTTTCAACGAAAATCGTTAGGCCTATGCTTTCGTTCGAACAGAAGAGCTCGCTATAGAGCAGTGGTTCTTAACCTTTTTACATATCTTACCCCGTTTTACCAAAAATGGTTACCAGATTTACCCCCGAAGAACTCAATTGCACTCTTTTCTTAAAAATATGAAATTAACCAACTCTTACAGTTCAGAATGATTTATAAAAATTTACATTTTCTGCAATTTATGCTTCAGTAAATTTACCCCCTTGGAAGATGAAATTTACCCCTAGGGGTAAATTTACCCCAAGTTAAGAACCACTGCTATAGAGTATAAAAATGAGGTTTAACCGCAAGGTTGCACGTAAACTCAACTGTAAATTAATCTTACTGAAACAGATTTTTCATCCTCACCTGCAACGTGCACATTAGTTATTGTTTCGGAACTCAAACCATAAAGTAAACACACAGTTACGACAGCTTCCATTGAGCAAGTAACCTAGAGACATAACATAAATAACAAACCATCAGGTTGTGGCCTTCTCCCGGTATGTGAGCTGTAATTTTTCGTCCGTTGCTTAACCGCACCTTGCAACACTTGCGGTTAGCACTGTTCGGCTTTCTTGGCTTGACGATCATCACCTGCATCGCACAGAAAAGCAAACTACTACTTGATGCGTAGAACACGTTTCATAGCACTTTCACCGTAATTGCACACGTTCTAAATGTATCACACAGGAAGCTTACTTTTTCATAACACACAACACCTGGATAAAAAAGGACCAAGTGATAAACACTGAAAAAAATAAGGTTATGATTCACATTCATGTTGTGGCAGTAACTTCAGCTATTTGGCCAGTGATTCACAACCTTCTCCACCTCGACCTCGAGTCAGTGGCGAAATTGACAGGGGGACAAGCAACCCCACTGGCAAGCTAAATGTACAAACTGGACCTCCTCTAGTTGACACTTTGGTATTTAGTATTTTTTAGGTTGTTGTTTTTTGCATTTTTCAGGGTGTTTTCGATTTTTTAGCTGGTATAGACATCCACGACATCCAGAGATTCACTATCATTTAACTTTTTTCCTTCAGCTTTTGTTCCCCTGGCTCAAACATCTAGTTACGCCGCTGCCCCGAGTATATTACTTTTGTCGCGGACACTCAATCACTAATCTGTATAATTTAAGTTATATCTTAGTTATATCTAAGTTATATCTTAGTTATATCTTAAAGGCTATATCTTAGAATTTGGGAAATTCAATTTTAGATTTGGAATCAGAGAACTGAAATCATCCTAGTAGTGCAATTGTTGCCTTTTAGCCTAATCAAAACGTTGTTGACCTGGGTTATTAAAAGAGATTTAACTGGTTGACCCTGCTGCTTTGCGAACCCATCATTGGGAACTACTATGTTACGCCGAAAAAAAACATTGTTCATCACCCTGAATTTTTGTACGGGTACTACTTTTGAAATGGTTGGTTATGTAGTTTCCATGTAAAACTGAGTAGCTTTAATTGACCAACAAATTTAACGTCATGTTTTGCAGAAAAGCCTTAGGAAGTGATATCAAGCTGGTTGCTTTTGTTTGAAACTCACACTAGCACAGCTTGAAATCAACAAATACACAAGACGTATTTTTCAACAAATAGTACCATTCACAAAATCAATTACATGCAAATTCAGTTTATAAAAACACAGAAGAACTTTTTCTAGCATAAATCACAATCAATGCAGCAACACTGGGGTAAAATCATCTAATTAATTTTTGAAGGGATCACAACCGACAAACCAGGGTTGCAAAGTCGGATTCCTAATAACACTGGCAGTCGGAGCCAGACTTTTTTATCTTACTCTGACTTCAGATGGCCAATTGGATCATTTTCTACATCACACTCCTAAATTGGGAATTCCTGTTGAAATGGTACAATTTCTTTTGAAACTTTTGCTGAAACAGATATTTCTTTCTGTTTACCACGATTTCCATTGATTTTAACAGCAAAATTTCATTCCTTTAATGTTAAGGGGTCGGAGTCAGATATTTTACCTCCAACTCCGCAACCCTGCGATAAACCGCTGTTTTCTTTTGGAAGCCAGCCTTACACTGAACGCCTGAAGGATACACCAATAATGGGGAATATCGCAGAGTGCTTCTACTCTCGGAGATTTGAAAGCCATGCGTAAAGGGCAAGGCCAATGATTGAAAACTGGAACATTACTTGCTCACAGGGAAAGAGCAGGGAGTACTTAAGGATGCCAAACAATATTCCCTAGATCAGTGGTTCTCAAATTTTCATGAGCTGTGGCCCCCTACTTGGGTTATGCAATATCACGGCAAACCTACCTGGTGAAGGTCTCTGCTTGTGGCCCCCAGAGAATCATTCCATAGCCCCCAAGGAGCCTGAGGGCCCCGTTTGGGAAACCCTGCCCTAGATGTTGTTGGCATCTTCTGCAATAAGTGTTGTGGTTCTTCTAACACAGTTGAGCTGTATGATGTGTGCAAATTTTTCTACTCCAGCGCTCAGCTAACACAGTCTACCCAGGCTGGGGTGGGCATACTCATTAACCCTCAGTTTGCAGGCTATGTCAATGGATCCCACTGGGAGGAAGAGTGTGCATGTTGAGGTTGAAAGACCGTTCCCTGTGTCTGATACAGGTATACGACCCAAACTCAAGTGCACATTGGCTTCATAATGCGGCCATCGGATTACTTTATAAGTCCTTAATTGGCCCTTGAAGCAATTTGAGTTTGAGACCGTGCCTTTTGCGCTGCCTACAACAATGCCTATTGAATTATGCATTACATACCCAGAAATGTAAGTTATTTGGCTAACACGTGTGTCAGCGTTTTTTAAGGCGTTTTGAGGGACTGAAACGATCTCTCAAATTTCTCCAATGGTCTCTTTAAAAAAACTTCTTCAGCAGAAACTTTGCACTTGCACCTAATGCAGATGGATTGCGTCTAATACTGAGTTTTTCAACCTCTGTTTTCATGATGTTACTCACTGCTTCAGTGCGTGTGGTGAAGTCTGATTTCGAGGTGAACATGTTTCAACTTCTTTACACTAGTAACAAATCAAACTCAACAGACTGTGTCATATTATGCAAACAAGGATAACCCAGTGTTTTCAGCAAAACCTTTGTCTCCATTGCATGTCTTTCAGCTGAATATGGGTTTATGATATTTGTTCCTGTAACTACAACTCCTGCCTATAATGGATATCGTTCTTTAATTTGCATGCATAGTGCAACCAAGAAATGCAAACAATCAGTTTTGAACCCAGTTTCATTGATTTCTTCAAGTGGTGACTGAGACAGTAACCTGATGCATCATCCACCCAAATGCAAATCTTTCAATTGTTTATGTAACGGTTTGTTGTACGTGTGGCTTAGGCTAATCACACGCAGCTGAATGGCTGACTGCACTGGATTGCATATAACCTATTTCATATTGATACCGGTATGAGGCTATGAAATTGATTGAAAACGGTTGATTTCATCTGGTATGCATACTGTTTTTACCTAATGACCTCATGCAAATGCTGTGATAATATCACCAGGGTTTTTTTTAAGGAAAATGTTAGGTACCCGGTATGGATCTGTAGGGACCTGATTTATCTGCTTCTAGGGACCCGATTTTCTCTGATTTTAGGGACCCGATTTTCTCTGATTCTAGGGACCCGAATCAGGTCCCTAAAACGCCTTTAAAAAAACCTGTATCACTTTAGTATGTGTATTTGTTTGAATATCACTTTGTTAAATCAGAATTGAAAAAAGTACTTACTTTCAGAACAACACCTTTGATATGACTTTTTCCAAACATTTTGGGCGGGTGTTTCTTACGCTTATGCAAATGACCATCATTTTTAAGCATTCTAGCATCCATTTCTTCAAATGAATAATTTTGATACTTTCTTTGAAGAGCCTGAACAACATACATATCAAATAATAAATTAATACCATAATTAACAACAACATTTAAGAATAACAACAGCTTTACTTTACATACAATCAAAGAAATGTCTTACTCAATTATCATTTTATAAATGTGCAAGAGCTTGCATTCCTGTATTACAGGGATTCACAAACTTTCTCTGGCCATGTACCCCTTCAGCATTTTGACAGATAAGCATGTACCTTTAAAATTTTTTATGACAAAAAGGCTGAGGAAAATAATGAAAGTATGTTTACCAATAAGCACATAATGATATTTGAAAATAATATTCACTGATATATGTATAAATAATTCAAAATCAATAATATATAAGGGTCATTCCATGCTTAATTGAACACCCTTGTTCACCCACCCTCTCAGATTTTGATGAAAGTGGGCTCATTTGAAAGAGCTTCAAAAATAACAAGCAACAAAAAAAATTTGAACGAAATCGGTCAAGCGGTTACCGAATGGCAGACGTTTCAATTTTTTAATAAATTTGAATTTTATGGTCACGCTTGAGTGATTTCTGCTCTGTACAGCCTCCCCCTTAAGATAAACTGGTGATTTTTTTTTGAATCCCATGTTTTCTGGGGTGCTGATTTAAAAAATGATGGTTTCATTCTTGTAAAATGAAGTTTTCACTGTCAAAATCTGCATTTTGTATGTTTAGCTTCCATAATCGCTCATGCGTTGCGCACCTA
>Ga0210059_1001070_pt1 | contig 39725 bp, 27 predicted proteins | sample Ectturendosymbi2_FD_188042 | JGI IMG/M metagenome (GOLD analysis project Ga0210059, IMG submission 188042) | Ecteinascidia turbinata endosymbiont from Florida, USA - Sample 2 (SPAdes) (version 2) | ecosystem: Host-associated > Tunicates > Ascidians > Unclassified | place: Key West, Florida... | reverse complement strand
TAAATATTTCTCAATAAAAATAATTTTTCAATGTACCCTGAAAGTCTACTCGGCATATAAGTCGACCCTGATATTTAAACAAAAATTTTAGGGGTCAAAAATTCGACTTATACCCCGGAAAATACGGCATTTTATAGTGAAAAAGAAGAAAATGAGGAATGACAGGAAGTAATTAAAGGCATTATTTTGTCATGTGTTTGAAATTCCAACCTCTGCGACGCCCACACCTCGTTTTTTACGCACACGGTCCAATGCAACTTAATAATTTAAGTCACATGCTTTGTTGGTGTTGTGCAGATCAGAAGCAGTGGTCGAATACGTGTTTGGTGGTTCGAGGCTGAAGCTGTACCTGCCGCGGGAAACCTGCCTCATCACTTTCCTGCTTGCAGGTATATGTGGTTACTTGAATTGAAACTGTTGGTTTTTGTTCGGATTGTTCGTGGAGGTCGGACGAACAGCGATAGTGACCGCAGTTATATCGGGTTTTCGCTGGATTTAAAACAAAAAAAACGTGTCGGAAGTCTTGTTTGCGCTAAATCGAAGTTCTTCAAACTGATAAGTTTCAACTTTCCGACAATTTTTCTTGAGCCGCAGTAAACTCAACTGCATTATGCCCCGAACGCAACGACGAATTTCCTGAATCGCTTTTCTGAAGTGGTTGGTTACGCAGACGTTAAAAGTCCGCCTTGCGTTTTCGAACGAGCCCTGTCGACACCTGTGTGTTGCTCGCCACGCAGGTATTGACTGCCCCCGAGGAGCGAGGAACGGACCCCAGGGACTGATGGAAGCTGACCCTTACTCCGACGAGGCGCTCGCTCTCACCAAGGAGCAATGCATGCACAGAGAGGTGCGAGTGTTTAGCTGTTCGGCGTATCTTGCTTTCCAGAAACTCGGGTTTCTATCGAAGCCGGTTTTTTTTCACAAGGAATCTTGTTTTCAGCAAAGTAACGAAGCGAGAAAAACGATCGCGATCGACGCGGCGGATTTTGCTCACCCGCTTAGTTGTGCTATCGTTACATGCGGACCTGCAAATGATTTTGAAACGCGAATTGCGACAATACACAGAAGTGTTGACAGGTACGCTGAGAAATGGTAGGAACAGTTTCGACACAAGCACTATACGGACAAAGCAAAGTGTAAATGTTGACGAATGACAGCACGCACGTACATGCATCGAGAAAAGGAATCAATGCAGCGGACCATTTGTAAGAGAGGTTTTCTGGACGAGCTACAGAGCCAGTTTAGCAATTCCGTTAGATCAAGCATGGTAACGAATGCCGTTGAAGCATAAAACGGATGATAAGACTTAAACAACGATACGCGTTTAGACAACCCGAGGTGCAAGCATCACCTTACAAACAAATCGTCATCTCTGCCAAGCAAATGTACGCGACGCCTCATTAAACATGACTTTGATCTGCTCCGATTCATATTTCCAAACTGCGATGAAGCACTTTTCACGAAACCGTGAAGTACGTAGTGAATATATTCCTTTAACTCAAGCAGTTTGAAATTCTTTCCTGCGAAACTAAAACTACAGAGTGTGTGCGTCGCCTGTGAAGCGTTTCACTCTACCTCAGCAATCAAACTGAAATGATTTGCTCACAGAACAAACTGAAATGGTTAGTTACATTTCAACATTGTGTGAGATTCTTCCGTCGAGTTGATGGTAGGAAATCCTTTAGTAATCTCGTTGTTAAAACGTATATGACTGTTGTTGCATTTGCATTGGAAATAACCAGCTTTGGGCTTGAACCGCGCTTGGTGCGTGAGGTCAAGGTAAGGTCAGGTCCTAAAGCAAAACTCGTTACCACCAAGTGGCGCTGCATATGCGGATGACGAGGCGTCCCGCAGCGTCATTGTTATACGCCGGCACGGCTTCATGTCAACTTTCTCCATACGTCGTGTCTTAATCGCTGGTCTCCCGTTTTAAATCCTTTTCGTGACCGACTTGAAATCGTGGATTGACACGGGCACCGATCGCTTCATATCTCCGTCTCTTTGTGGCGGTTCTGCAAACCCTCGAGATTCTTCATGGGAGTTTGTAATCCCCCTTTCGACGTCCAGGCTCTTCTTTCCGTCGCTGATTCTCGTTTCCCTGCTGTACCTGCGCGTGAAAAAAGACAGGATTTATTTTGCAACAGGATGGGTGAGAAGTTTACAGACGACGGACTTGGCGTGTTGAAATAGTTCTCAGATTTCTTTGGTGCAATTTCACATCACCAGCGGGAAATAAGAGAAAAATTTCGTGCTTCGATTTCTTTTCGTTGCTACAACGGCCAACTGCAAGCGCTCGAAAACGCGCAAATTTGAATAACGCCAAACATGTCACGCAATCCACCAACCTGTGAAATCGATGTCGCCGATATTATCCGCGTCCACCTTGGGACAGCGCGCGAATCCCACGCTCTTGAAGTTTTCGCACGATCTGTGATGCGCCGCGGCCACGTTGTTTCGGCTGAAACCTGGGCCGCGTCGGTCGCCTGCCTGCGAATCCAGCTGTGGCCGGCGCCCCTCACTAAGGCAGCTGTGGACGCTCCTCCGCTGCAGCGCCACCGCCTGGCAGGACGCGGCGATGTCGCGCATCATTCGTCGACTGGAGGGGTGCGCGAGAAGGATCCCGGCGCTGCTTTTCGGAGGCAGCGTCGACGCTTTAAAGCGCAGCGAGTTCGTCGACAGGTCGTGACGGTCTTGGCTTAAACCGCGCAAAGTGCTGAAGGTCTTGGCGCGTCCGCCGTCCTTCCAGACTTCGGCGCCCTCTCGGAATGGCGCCGGCGGAAGAACGAAAGTGTTTATCGAGCTCGCCACCAGCGGTCGCACTCCCGGGTTAGGGTTGTATGGCTTGCTGGTTTTCCTCTTTGGTTGTTCGACCGCGCTTCGAGCCCCCGTGGTTTCGTGGGATGACCAACTGCAAGCAACGGCAAGTGGTTACCTACAGGCTGCTGTATTTTGCGGTGAGCTTCCGTCCTAAGCGCTATTAGCAATTTGAACCAAGCCAGTGAAGCCTTGGCATCTTATCACTTCGTTCAAGGAGTTTTGCAAACCCATGTGTCGAGTCTGACGCGCAACTGCGTCACCACACTCATTGAGGCAGGGTCGGATCCAACGAATAAGGTTAGCGAGGGGCGATTCCAGTAAACTTCGGTAGTTAAGTCTGATAATGGTTTCGCTACTGCAAGAGGGATGAAGTATCTTTCACAACATTGCTGTGACAAAACAATAGACGACAAAATGACCTTATATCGCGAGTGCTGTTTTCCGAATTGTAAAAAATCATGGCGACTAAAATTAATTTCGTAGGTTTTAGGGGAGACGATTGCCCCAATCGCCCCCCCCTCCCTGCATCGAGGGGATGTCAATGGTTAGCCTTCACATCGACAAAATATCGCAAAAGAGGCGAAGTCGCCTTCGCTGTTACTGACCTTGTCGGCATGTTTGTTGCGCGAGGAGGTGGATTTTCCATTCGCACGTCCATTTGTCGAAACGTGTTCTGGTGGTTTGCATTTGTGCCCGACGTGGGGACCCGCGAATTCGCACGTGCCTTGCCGGTTCCTGTGCGCAAAGCGATTACAAATTGAACGTTACCGGCGTAATCTCCCGCGAAATCCGCAATTTGTGTTGGGCAAAACATTGTCAACGGTCATGCGTTTCCGTTAATAACTTCGAAGTTCTTAATATCCAGGTCGAAAGGCTGTATTTGGTATCTGATTTCTTCGATTGCTAAACAAATTTTCGCCGCATAGTGGGGCAAAACTTGTCGCTTGCCCTCGTTAGGCTTCGTGCCCTTTTCACCAGCTGCTTGTCAAATCTGCGTTTTGTTTCGAGCCGCAGAAACAAGGCTGACAACGTTACCTGCTGCGCTCTTTTTTCCTCGCCGTCGTCTGTTGCTACGACCTTTACAGTACTTGTGAAACACAAAAAGCAGAATCGCTGTCAGTATGGCCAGGGCCACGAAGCTTCCAACGAAGATCTTTGTGTCATCGTCAGCCTGGGAAAGTTAAAGAAAAACTATTGAAATTTTAAAGCAAGTAGATGCGTGTGTTGATTTTTTGCAGCTGACGCTCGTCTTTCAACTTGCATTCTGCTATTTTTGTTGTAGACCTAAACTAATTTTTTACCGTCACCAGTCGCCAATGACGTTCTTCTTGCCTTACTCCTTGGTGGCCATTTCTGCGATTTCGTGAAGTTGGAGGCGCTCTTTGCGTGTTCGCGCACAACAAACGCACAAATTTTATTTCGTATTATATAAGAGCTATAGTCCAAGGTGCAAGCAAAAATGGTTGAAGGATCCCTTTCTGTCTCTTCGTAAAATCGCAACAGCGTTTCTCGCTACAACCGATAGATTTTGGTGCATTACCTTCACGTCGCTGGGGCTGGAGTAGGTTGTTGTCAGTTTATTACTGGTCGGTTTTGAGAAGACTGGGGCTGATTGCGCTGTGGTGAAAAGAAATCGGGACGCGTCTGTTCCCACTTGACTGATTGATTGGGTCAAATCGCGGTTCCGATTTAGTCCAGTTGTCTGCGAGATTGCAGCGTTTTTGCATGCTCTTCTATCACTGGCAAAGCAGTACTATTTCCGAAGTTCGTTTCGTTACGCTTGTGTGCGCGATGTGAAAATAAAAACAAAACTACAAGAAAACAAACAAAAGATGCCGTTTGATTAAACGCCAAGTGTCAGTATAATTAAAGAGGCTTAAGGAAGTCCAAAAAACTACAGTAGTTCACTGGTGCGACAAACCTTTAAGTTTAATTCCTGCCTTTTACCGTTTGCATGGTTATCAACATGTGCAAAACATCTAGCATATGCGTTACTCGCAAAACAAAGTTCGGCAGTAAAAGCCACATACTTTAGTTGCTGGGAGGGTGGCTGCAGGTGGTGGAGGATTCTGCTTCGGAAGCGAAGCTTGGGGCGTCTTGGTGATAATCGTTGTGGTACTGAACGTGCTTGTGATTTTCGGCACGAAGCTTGCTTGCGTCACATTGATGAACACCGTTGCGTTCAGTACTCCTCCAGGGTGTGTCACTGAGCACTTGTAAACGCCCATATCCTTCAAAGTGATGTGGGTGAAGTTGAGGTCACCTGCGTGCAAAGTATTCGGCCGGAGTTGACACTAATCGCTGATTATTATTACCAGGCGGTGCTTTTATTCGAATAAGTAACGTGTTCGCTAACCCCGTTAAGTGAGGATGAAATTAGGAACTTTGGTCAGGACTGTTGGGAGTTGTGATTTGTGGCTTCGTCGGTTCACTCCCTAGGAATAAAAATGCGAAGGGACGTGTTTTGGATCACATTCTTCAGCCGTCACTCGCTGCTGACGTCACCGCCACTGAATCAATTAACCAGTACAAGGTTCTTCCGCATTGTTAATCCGCGCTGTGCGCTCTTTACGTAATCTTGTGAAATGCAATCGCAACTTTAAGCCCCCATAAAAAATTAGAAACGTGCCAAAGATCCGTCCACACCTTATAAATGGCCGTCGTACCCTGACGTTGCCTGCAACTGGAATGCGAAGGCGGTGCAGCTTGTTTCGTCCGTAAGCAAAGCGTGCGCAGTGTTTTTTGACGCTAATCGGCGCTACGAAATACTGTCTTTTAGAAAACGGACAAAAGCGTACACAGTAATATACACCGTATACGCGCACTGTTAGTCATCTCGAAGCGACCACTTACCAGGATCTTTTTTCAAAGGGATCTCATAACCTACAAATGTGAAGCAGACGCTTATCGGGCTAAGTGTGAAAACAGAACTGTTTGTGTCAAGTGCCGTGAACAAGGACCTGTGTTTTTTGCAAAGAATGGATGGCTTGCTCTGCGTCCATGAACACCGTAAAGTGTTTCGCCTTCAAATTAAACTTACCTTCGCTGATGATCTTCACCCGGGCACTGTACTTCCCGCTGTTGATAATCGTTCCGTCCGGCTTGAACCAAGTCACCTTGGTTGCTTTGTCTTTGTTGGGACACTGGACTTTCACTGGTTGACCTTCTGATGCGTTGACAGTCGGCGGCGATGCTGCTGACAACAGACAAGTTTTGTCGGCGAAACAGTGGCAAGAGACATAGGTACTCAATACACTGAGCTCGAAAACCATGGTTATCGACATGTGTCAAACATATAGCACAGTGGTTCTCAAACTTTCATGAGTCGTGGCCCCTTTCAAAAGACTCTCAACACTTGTGACCCCTGCTCATCAGTAAAAATACCTGGTTTTGTACCGGATAATTCAAGAACGTTCCAGAAAAATGCGTCACCGAACGTCACAAGAGAGGTCTACGACGTCATAATGAAAAGTACAAATTTAAGTTTAACTGGCGAATACTTAATATACCATGACACTTGGGTTATGCAATATCACGGTAAAGCTACATAGTGAAGGCCTCTGCTCGTGGGCCCCGTTTGAGAAACCCTTATTCTAGCATATGCGTTACTCGAAAAGCAGAAAGTCCCGGCAGCATAACCAGTTTGGAAACTTTATTTTCTGAAAAATTTGCACGATTCTTGCGAAGCTCCATGTTTTTGCGTTGAATTCTTGCCATCTTGATTCATTCTACACTCTCGCTGTTTTCAGAGAAAATGCAAGCAGTGAAAAATATTTTTACTTAACGATATATTCTGCGTTTGTAGCGCTCGATTTTGCGGATTAAGGTGCGCATGTCATGTATGTCGGCAACAATTTTTAGCGCCACTGTTTGTTCACTGCCTGCTTGAGTAAGAAAAGAAATACAAGCTTGGTGGGTGCAATTAGAGCTCGATAAATGAGACTTTTGGGCCGATACCCATGTTTCATTGCCGATAACCGATGCCGACATCGATATTTTATCACTCAAACACAGTTGAAAGACATTGCAATGCATATTAAACCAACTCACAAGGTAAATGGATAACTCACAACTAAAGAAATACAGGGAAATGTTGCAAATTGGTGGTTTAAAAGTCAAAATTCAACAACTTTACTTTATGTTAACACGAAGACACGTACAACACCAAATTCCGCGCAGATCCGGGTCACCAAGACAGTCAAACACCACAGCGCAAGCCGTGATTTAGTCGCTGTCAGTCATCTATTTACTGCGCGGAAACTCAGCAAGAGCGTATTTTCGTCATAAACCAGTTAGGACAATTACATACCGGTCTGTACGTTTAGGTTAGGCACTAGTTGAAGTCGCAGGGCTACGCGACGTGAGGTACAAGACAGAGAATTGCCATAAATTAATCAGACATGGAGTAACAGCTTGGGCTTACGAACACTAAAACAAAACAATAGCGCAGTGGCTTTCAGGAGCAAACATTATATCGATACATTTCGGTATCACGATGTATCGGTTGAGCTCTGCATGCAATAAAAACAATACTCAAAATACCAAATACTACCCAACCTCTTCTCACGATAGATGCTGAACAGGGCAGCTGCTTTACCCCCGAAAAACTTGAAAGCGAACGGCGGTTGTAGGCGGAGGGGTTCTTACATTGACCGCAGGACTTATCCGAGCAGATGTTGTTTGCAGCTAGGTATCTGCAAGAAAATCCAGCGCTTTTTTGGCCATGTAGGGTTTTCCGGGCCTTTTTTTCCACAACAGATGTGCCGATTAGTCGTTCTTTAATACTTCTACTGAATATGCCTAGCTAGTTTCAGCAAGTCGCAGTTTACCCTGCTAGCGGCAGTAGGTCGCAATTACAGAGCCATGGATTGCCTTCCAGGTACAATTTCGATATTTGGCTTTTGACGGGAAACACGTTGACGCTCAGAGTCGTCAGATTGTTGAAAGATAGATCGAGCGTCTGAAACAGAGTGCATTTGGTTAAATGAAGTACGGTAAAATCTATACAAACCAATTTACTTTCAGAGTGATAGTGCACGTCGACGGCAATTAATTTCCTTGGGCCCAACTACAGTACAATGTCGCAACGTCAATTAGTTCATGGTTCCAGCTGAATTTTTAGAACAAGAGTTTACTTAAGGATATGAACTTGGTCTCTTGTCCCAGGTTATGCCTGATGTGATATAAACACCGTGTGATGATATGTCAAATGTGTTAAGCTTATGCTTTCATTACGGTGCGCTGGAACTTTAGTACTCAAACGACATGATGCAACCAAAAAAAGGAATAGACAGAAGATGTGTTTATAGTGGCGCTTTGGTGTAAGGAACTGGAAAATAAATAGTTACCGTTGCCCAATATTTTGAGGTTTGGAATATGTTAATTGCACGTCGCGTAAAGGAAATTAGTTGGTAAGTACTCCGTCGTTTGAGATTATTGAGAGCAATCGTAAGCGTGACGTTTTTCTTTAAAGCCGCCATTCGCTTATAAGCAACTTGCAGCTGCATTGCGTTCGCGAATGTTTGAAGATTTTGGAAGTCAACAGTTATGCAAGTTTGGCGCCCCCATGTTCGAACTTGAGGTCTTTCGGAAGCAAATATACTGTATTGAAGGAAGTACTTGTGACATTGTTGGGACTTTTAGGCACCCACCGCAGTGATTTGGCGCCCTATATTGATTCGGCGCGCGGGGAAATGCGCCCCCTCCTCGTTACGCCCCTGGCACTGCAAGATCCGTCAAAGACCAAAACACAGCTATGTGGAAGATATCCTTGTCAGGCCGTGTGTCTGATCGAATGCGACCCACGCACTCGCATTCGATCAGACACACAAGTGGGTCGACTTGGGAGGAAAGCACCATCACTGTGACCGAAGCCAACCTTACCTGCAAAGACATTAAAAGCTGAGAAGATTGCAGATTGTGAAATCTTACCAGAAATGTTGGTCTTAAACAGACTCTTTCTTAGGAAATCTGTGGTTAACTTGCGTGTGTCAAGCGGCGTGGCGATTTTGAAGGGCATCAAAAGATTGGCAAAATGGGGTGATCATCCCCATAACAAGAAGAAAGACCAGAGAAATGTGCTAACTACCAGATCACTTCCCTTCTTAGCCTTCGTAGAAAAGTGTATGCCAAGTGTCTTAATCCAAGATGCCACGAGACAGTTGAACTTAGCCGGTTTTCGCCCTGGCATTAGCGCTGCTGACCAAAAACTTCTGCATGAGCACGGCATTTGACACTCAACTGCTACTAGCAATCGTGTCACGTGCATTCAAGCTGGAATGAAGAGTAACACTAAGAAAACGAGCAATTATGTCTCTCCATGCAAGTCAGTGTACCGCCCAAGTAAGCGGCAATACACTGCGGCAGGAGTGATGGAAGGCAGAACAAAGAGATTGATGCATGGATTGGTAAAGCAGTGTTGCGTGTGCTTCATTCTTCTGTGGTCACAAAACGGGAACTTTCAAACACTCAAACTTTCAGTTTTGAATCGGTCTTTTTTCCGATCGTCACTTATGGCGATATAACTTAGTAATGACGGAAAGAATGCAAGCGGCAGAGATATGATTTTGCGAAGAGTCACTCGCAACAGTGCGCAGCTGTGAAATTCCTACAGCCGTGAATGTCGAGCCACTTCTACGAATAGAGAGATCTCAGCTACGGCCACGATACCAGAGTACCCCCAAAAGGTCGGCGAGACAACTGCTAGCCGCACCCACGGGGCAGCGACCCAGAGCCCGACCAAGGACCGGTCCGGGAAGCGTGATTTTATTTCGGACCTGCCTTAGTCGTGCGTTGATGTGGAGCCAGCAGAACTATCAGAGATTGCTGAAAACCGTCACGCGTTTCGAAACCTCCTTGGGATGCACCCACTGGACACTCCCCAAAAGCGGGTGTGAAATGACTCAATGAGTAATTGACTGAAAAGTCACAAGGACAAACTGAAATTAGGCCAGAACCGCATTTCTCGCGCCTGCACGTTGAACATAAGATTAATGCTATACGCTGCGCGGCACTGCTTCACATTTGTTTGTTGCTTACCCGTAAGGAGCCCAAGTCGCGAAAAGTCGATTCTTCGATTCTGCGGATGTCGCAATAAGCGAGAGAGAGGTGCTTCATCTTGTCTAGGCCGGTGAAGGAATTGCTTCGGATAAAGGGAAAATTGTTGGAAGCGAGATTTACTTCATCCAGGTTACGTGTTGATCGCAAACGCGGAACTTCTTCAAGGTTGCACAAATCCATTTGTAGATTCTAAACAATCACCACATAAATTAGAATATGGCGTAGAGGCTGTTAATGGCTAAATCGTTACAAATTAAATTCAGTTGTTAAATTCTCTGTCGGAAATTCGTTTTGTTTTTGTTTTGTTCAATTATGTTGCTGCGTAGCAGTGCTTGCTGCGCTAGCGCACAAAACTGAAAATCCCTGTGTCGAGGCCCAAGCAATTTGTGAGCCTTCTGGCGGCGGTTGAAATATCGACAACCTTTAGGCAGTTCGCGAAACCATCCCTGTTACATGAAAAGTGCCAATCGTTCTATGTTTTGTCCGAGCGCAATTTGAGGGCGAAGACCGCACCTGGTCTCGATAAATTTGTTCGTTTTAACAAGCCATCTTTCTTGAATGCTTCAGTAGTGGCAAAATAATGAATTGTACTGGTGTGCGAAACAAACGTTAAGGTTGAAGTTAGCGGCCATCGGTGAATGGCAGATAGCAATTTCAGTATGTTCACTTCTAAAATGCATAGGTGGGACTACCGAAGTGCAGACACGTTTCAGCTATACGTCGAATATTTACTGCTTGTTGCTGGTATTGTTAATGTCTCAAAAAAAGCCTTGCGCAGAGACTTGTTTTTGGAGATGCGAATTCAGTATTAATTCGTGTTTGAAACGATCCAACGAATTCTTTCTGTACCGCTCGAGATAAAACCCTGCCGCATTCCTTCTGTCCCAACTGCCTTGTACCCTAAATCTCGCACACTGCGAATCGTGGGTGCTCTGTTCTCTGCACACAACCGTCTTGTCAGTTGTTTCGGTGCGAACGAGAAAGGAACAGCCATTCCCCATAATGTGAGTTGAAAGTGAGTTGCTGATCAGCGGCTGACGTAAACTGCATGCTGAATCGAACCGAGATACAAATTAACAGAGGCTGTGAGGAATGACGGCCTCTACATTTCTGCTGTTGTTGCGGTTGGCTTTCATGACTGTCTTACTTGCTTCGCCAAGCAGGACGAACGGCCCCTTTCACCAAAACAAATAAATTTCGGGGGAAAAAAGGACGTGGACTATGTTTTGCGGCTTTTGATGAGCACGGCGCATGTTCTGTCTCCACTGTAGTAACCTTCTGAAACCAGTCTTTCACCGCTAGCGACATCCCTTACGGTTCGCTATGATCGCCGAATTCCCAAAAGTGTCGCCGGGAATCAATAGCCCGACGTGTAGCGTTCTGTGCTAGACTGTCGCTATCGTTTCATTAAACATTCATGATTTATTGATTGCAATTACACATAGAATTGAGAACTCTAGTCGCCCTGCGCCTTTACCGACTCAAAGTGGCCACAGATGTGGGGGTGATGTGGGACATGACAGCCTCCGCCTTGTGGCAGAGACTGTCTTGGTTTGCAGTGAACTTTATCTCTGATTGACATACACTAAATATTTTTCACCACCGTCCTTTGGCTTAAGTTCTCGTTGTTTCGAAACCCACGGTGGTGTTTTCAGGTTTGTTAGTCGACGTTGTTGGGGCTAGCCGATGTTGCAGATGTTCGCGGTATGTCGTGTGAGTCACGTGGCTATTACTCAGACGTGGTCATCCATGCTGGTATGGGAATCGGATGTGTCCCTTCACGCATGCTTTATTTCTTCCTGCAGACAGTTGGTTTTCATTTTTTTATCACAATAAGGCCAACTGTCTGTATTTCAAGTGATACAGGTGGATTGTTTTCATGGTATGGACTGGGGGTGGCTCGTTAATATCAATGTACTCGTTTGCGGTTACTTCGAGCTTCGTTAACCGTAGGCCACCAAACCCAGTTTCTACGTGCACGTGTTGTACCTGGTAGCAGTCTTACGAGAAGTCAAGCATGTGGTCGTGGTACTCTGCTGAAATTACCCATGGGTTTGACTAAGGGAGCTGTTTTAAGCGGAGATCGTAGTTTTGATGCAGGTCTGGAATACGAAACCTAACTGACATCCCCTGCTTCGAAGCAACGATAATTTGTGGAGTTTATTTTTTGCGCAAAGAGTGGAAACCTAAGACTAAGTAAAATTCGACAGTAGGTCGCGTTTCTCTGATAAATAACGTCTTAGCTCGTTGGGGACAAAGATTAAAGAAATCTTTCCAACTGTATCACCGCAAAAAGTTTTTCACTTGGTGCGCAGATAGTTGCCCTCTTCAGAATCTAAACACACATCAGGCTCAGCTGTCAAAGAGACGAACCTCAAGCTGTCCCAAACCTTCCAGCGCCGCTTCGCTGACGTCGTTGAGCCAGTGCAGCTCACCGATGTCCAAAATCGCCAGTGTATTAACTGAAACGAAGTCGAACGCCAGAATCCTTTTAATCGGATTGTTTCGTAATGAAAGGTTCTTGAGGCCTTGAAGGTGAGAGAGCGCTGCTCGTGGCACAAGCGCGAAACGGTTGCCCGACAAGTCCAACTCCTTCAAGTTTTCCAGTCCGGCGAAGGCACCCAGCTGTGGAAATGAGAAGGGCTTGGTTTTGCGCAACAGCTATCTTAAAGTTTCGTGGATGAGTAAAAATGTAAATTTGTTCGTTTGCAACTGTTTCTCAGATAGAATCAAACCAGTGTTATACCTCCTGCATGCTATGCAGAGCTGTGCGCTTTGACCTCTAGCATAAGACAAAGTAGGGGCATTGATTTTGTCACTTCGATTTCTTGACTTTTAATTTGAATCGCTAGTTCGCCGAATTAATCTCGTAGCTATCATCCTGGCGTCGACCTTGCGCCGGCGTCGGATGCCGGGGACCATCTGTCGGTACTGCGATCAGCGACGAGTTTTCGTGCCGTTCTAATAAGCATTTCTCCACGCAGCTGGCATTGCTCCAAATAAAAAATACATAAAGAGTAAAGCTTGAAATTTCAAGCAAATTTTCGCGTACCACAGAGCGCACAAACCATCTTTCGAAATCTAAACGGTTTGGCAGTAGCATTTCAGTGCAGCATACGAGCTGGCACAGTAGCATGCTCATCTTGAATTTCCAATTGCTACAATGTTCCATGTGTCCTGAAGTTCAATACGCCGTACTAAATGCGTTTCATTCACGCTCTTATCACTGTGAAATGCACGTTTGCGCTCGTCGATATTTTTGACGATATAGATTTGTAAATATTTGTCGCATGCTTGTTGTTAACTACGGGTGGTGACGGGACGCCTCATGAATCCCAATATAATCGTCGTCTTGCAGGTTTACTTTCAATGTAATGAAGGTAGATGCAGCACTTACCGGCAGTAGGCGTATCCTGTTGTCGTTCAATTTAAGCGTCACGAGATTGACGAGCTGACGGAATGCGTTCTTTCGCACTTCCATTATGTTGTTGTTCGCCAATGTGAGCTTCCTGGCTGAGTTGGGAAGGTACAAGGGCAAAGTACGTAGGCCCTTGCTTTCGCAGCTCACCAACTGCCAAAAAATGGTCAATTGGTCGCTTCGAAGTTTGTTAAATTTAAGCAAATTCAGACATCAAAACGAATAACACGCTGCCTTTCAAGCTAGCCATCGTTGTCACCTTGCTGAATAAAATGTTTGCGAAGTGAAGGCGTTGACTTCGGTTTCGAAAGCTTTCAGCCCGAATTGCAATGTTCACATTTATTTTTCTTCAGCATACTTGGAGGATGTCAAACTAACTTTGCGGTACTATGCTGGCAATGTATGGTTTTTCTTTTTGTATTATAAACAAATTGACTTAGTTTTTCTGCTTTTAGTGACTTTTGTAGCGCTTTTTTGTCTGGAAAAGCTTGCTCTGAAGCACTGTGTAACAACTCTTTTGCCCCATTGAAAGCCGACAAAATTTTCACAAAAAAAAAGATTTGGTCGCTCATTTTACTCTCCGGTTTGGTGAAGTTTTCAATGACATCTCCACATTGTTGATTGACATTGCCATACAAAGTTTCGTAGGAACGTTTGATTGAGGGTGGCTTTCATAAAAGTATTTTATACAAAAAGTTGTTGCCAGTCGATGTTCTGGGATTCTGTTTCTGAAGCGTGAAATTGTGGTTGGTACAAGCGGTACCGGATCAATCTGCAGGCTATGGGGAGGTCACAATTCTGGTCACTTTTATTTTTTTAACATGAGATCTGATGTTTTCAGAGAAATTTCTGATGCCTGATGATTTTGGCGATAAATCTAATGTTGACTGGGCTAATGTTTTTGTTTACCACATTTCCTCTCATTTTAGTACATAAATAAGTTTTTTAATCAATCTCTCCCTTCATGTGTGGCTGGTTATCGTTCCAAACGGAAGATCTTTTCGCTGCTTTGAGAATAACGTTTTTTCGTTACGCATGACCTGCTTCAACTAATGACGACACTTCGCTCTATTTCGGACTCTACGAAGTTTTCTTGCGCTTGTTAGGTAATGGTAATAGAAGCATTTACGCTATTTACATTACATGAAACTGTAATGTACAAATCCAATGTTATCTGATGTTGAAAAAGGCAACAATCTGGTGTTAACGAGACTGATACTGGTGGCAACACTGCTAGAACAGCTTATGCACGGACCTGGAACGGCAGGAGAAATGTAGACTCATATGGTCGGTCACAAAAGTTTCCCTGAAACTGACAACGAAACAAGCCCGATGATTTTATGAGGCAACAAAATTATGCCCGACAAACTACGCTTTTGCTTCAAAAGGCTATAAGGTTGGACGTGGTCTACAACAGGATTTTGTGCGAGTCCAGCTTGAGCCTCACTGGAGTAAAAAGCGTCGTTCTCCCTTAACTCCAGGAAAACGTGTTGCTGTTCACGCAGCGTCTTTAGCATGCGGTGCTTTCCCCACCTTGTATCATAAAATATTTAGCCGGATTTGATAGATATGCCGATAAGGTGCGGCACCTTGGCTCAGCAGCTACTTGTGCTGTGAGTAGAAATTGGTTGTACTTTTTAAACAGTGTAATTTTATTTATTGCAAAATTAAAAATTTACGCATCTCCTTTCGCGATCCTGGTTGAACCTTCTTTGCAGTTACGTAAGTACGTGTTTGACTGCAACTTCGCACTTTGTAACGAGGCAACGACGCTTGTGAAGTTCACTGTAACGTTCCCGTTCGCTAAAACTCTTTGTGGAGATGATTACGCCAAGATGGTTGTTTTTTGCCAGTTTCTTGCCTGAAGTGGATTTTCAAATTTTTTAATAGAAAATCTCAGCTTTTACACTGCGTACAGCGAAAGCCCCATATATATGCTGCGCAATAACTTAGTTATGTGCTGCAATCCATGCTAAAATTTTTAAGACAGACAAGTAAATCTTACGAGGCCAAGAACAAGAAGCCACTGCAGCTGAAGCTTCGATACCCAGGCCCAAAACACATATTCTGAGGTTCAAAGCCAGAATCAAGGCAGCTGCTCCCTGCACCTAACTACAGTTTGGAGAAAGTTGTGTTTGAACATCGTAATGGAAAAACCAGCGTTCTTTTTCTAAAACGAATACATTGCGTAGTAACTCGGGTACCCCTCAAGGTGGACAAGACCTGCAATTTTTTTCTAGACAAAGTCTGAAGTCACGTTGGAAACGAGTCGATAGCGAGACGGGAGCAGCAGTTTTTCAGTCTTAAGAACTTTACGATTGACTACAAAATCAAGAGACGCATGTTCGGCAGTTCCGAGTCGAAGGCATTGCAGAGCATAAACTGCATAAATTCAGCAGTGAGGAAAATTTGCGATTTAGTATTAAAGTCTGGATGGAATTGGCGCTTATAATACATTTTCTACTGTCGTAATGAAATTTAAGATGGTTTATGGCAGTGCAATCATCGTGAACCAGACACTTCTACGAATTGTTGGAGTCCACACGAGGTTTAAATAATGTATCTCCCCAATGACTTCATGAGAATAAGACGTGAGGCACAGTGGCGTTTGCGAAATTCTTGTCGCTTTTTCTTGAGTACGCGCTCAGTTGCAGATCAAGTCATTTATAAGAACATTACCCACTTTACACTGCACTTTTTATCGGATTGACGCGTGAGCGATTCGTCGCCCTTGGCATACCTTCATGAACACACTTGCCAACTCGATATTGGGGCGTTTTTACACTGCAAGGACTCAAAAGGTTTGCTTCGTGAGTTTGGCCTATGGTGTTGCGAAAGCTGGTGAATAGGTGAAAATGAAAAGGTGAAGCATGATTTCACTACACAAAGGTACTTTTTGAGGTGTTGTTGGAATCGCCGAGATGTGATTTTATTTAGTGTGGTCCGAAAAATAACAGCTAGCAGAGAAAATCGTGGAGAACTGCTGGGCGACGAGGTCATGAAAACCGCGTCGCATCGTAATTGCACTCTTTAAGTGACTTTAATAGAATTTGAACAGCTTCTACAGGGCAGGAAATGGGAATTAGTTTTTACATTGCAAAGCCACTTTGTTGATTTCAGTCACGATCATTAACCAGTCTGTTCTCTGCAGTACAATAAAAACGAGTGTCAAATATGAGGATTCGCAGCACTTCGTAAGTAGAAATCTACGAACAGTAGGTAGGCTACTGCAATTCACCAAATTGCAACTGTAACCTACTTATTCTACAAACTTTTATGCCACATTTTATGCTACTCCATGTGTTCCATTATGAACAGAGGAAATCATAGCCACGTAACTGGGATACAAAGTTCAAAGTGTAGCCTATACTGAAGTCATCATCTTCCAATATTAGGCTGCATATTTGGCACAGAGGTTGAATCACTCTACTATACCAAGGTGTAATGAAAACCTATTAAATCAGTATTGGGGTAGGCTAATAGTCCTTCAGCCCAATATCTATATAACCTACCGAATAATATTCCAGTTTGCTCAACCGATTCAATTTTGCTGACTTTTTCTCTAACTAGGTGTAGTTAGCCTACAGGCAAAACTATTAAATAAATTAATCCGTCGTTTTTCTACAGATTAGCTTGAATAGGCTAATCTGTTCCACGGTAGTGGTTTTAGCATCAAACAAATACAGAAAAGGTTGCACAAGACTTAATACAAACCACCCAACTCTTTTCCGCTCGAATCCCGTATCATCGGATTCCCAATCTACCTCTGCTAGTTGGATTCGCTGAGTCGCATATGGTTGAAAACATGCGCCCTCAAGCAGCTCGGTGAGACACTCACGGTCGTGCTTGAGTGATTTATATGGGATTCCCAATCCAACGGGACCCCGATAACAGTGCAGTGTAAAGAGGGGAAATTTGACTAGCATGTGCATTTCCACGCACCTGCCACGCTGCACATGCCAACTACCTTTCCGCTGTCATGGCGCCTTATTGTTGCAAAACTTTTTCAACTTGATCAAGATGCAGCTCTAAATTGAACCTGCGAAACTATGGCCACCCATGTACTGAAGGATTGGGTTAGTTGTCCTGGTAGTAAAACATACAATCTCATGAACAGAAGTTTTACGGTAAGGTTAACCAAGTGCGATCTTGTTTAACAGCATAGTTTTAGTTTCGCAGAACTTTGCTCCCGAAAATCTAACACATCGAAAACTCACCTTTAAGCCTTCGTAGCAGTTACAACCTGCAGGACACCGCTGTTCCTGTCCTGCTACTGGCACGCATTTGTCCAGGTTGTGGCACCACCACATCGCCGAAGCCATAATTGCGAATGACACTGATCTTAAACGAGTTGAACGTCGCGAAATCGAGGTCTTTCTTCTCTCACCTCCGCGCTCGCACGTCGCGGCGCATGTATGTTTTTCGTGGCGTCGTGCTACCATTACCTGGTTGGTGTCGCGCGAGCTCAGGCGGCACGACGGGAGTGCGTGTTGATGCGGCATACTATCCCTTGTTGATTCCGCCCTTTAGGTTTTTAAAATTTTCGCACTTGGGCACTTCTTGCAGTGGCTTGCCAGGAATTTCACCGTGATGAGCGACCACTGAGTTCTTGAGATGAACTGTTGCTATAATTGGGATTTTTTCCCAATCGGCAGTGATTTTTCAGCACAATTCCATATCCTGCCTAATTAGAATGAGACGTAGCTGGTCGAGCCATCCAGATCCATCCTAACCCGTTGGACGTAACACAATGAACTAGAATCAGTTTCTTGTTTTAGCAACTACTTGTACTGGGCAGAACGAACCGTCGTGTCAGTTCCTCCGTTAGCTTTTATGGGTTGTGGAACAAATGCGCAAGCCGCTGCCTTCTAGCAGTGTTTACCGGAATACGAAATCTCTGTCAAACAGAATGCGCGCCCACGTCACCTGCAAACGGTAAAACTGTTGAGAAAAATATAAGTAGGACTCGCACGACTCTTTTTCGGTTGTTTTCTTTCAGTCAGTACACATACGACTGCATCGTTCAAGTTGAAAAAACATGCGCAAAAGACCTTTACTTATTCTAATTAAACTTACAACTTCTGACTAAGCACAAACAGCCACTCTCGGGCTGTTTACTTCTTATTGTGCGGCACTCTTTCAGTGTGTACCGTGCTTTAGAAATACCTTCCTGGTGGTTCTAATCAGGTTCTGCTGTGGTAGTGTTGTGGAACTGCGACTTTCGACAAGTTGAGCATTGACATGTTTCACCTCCGACAGTTGCAGGAAAGAACTCATGCATGTTGCAAACCACTGCGGGTTTCAGAGAAATTTCAATTGTAACTGCTATGACCCGTACCACTTCTGAATGCAACAGTTTCGGCAGTGACGGTCCACTAGATTGCAGTGGTGCGCTTTTTTGCGCCACCCCGGCCTGCGCGGATGTGGAATCCTAGAGTGATTTCTGTTTATTTACTGCGTGACTTCATGTCAGTGCGAGTCGATAGATTTTAATTTATCCATGCATAATTCATGCACCGCCAATGCACTGCACTTTGCAGCTCCATGGCCTTCCCAGGTACGGGGTAAATGGGCTGATCGTCGGGTCTTATCACAATGGCCATCTGCACCAAAGATTTAATAAGATTTATTGCAATCAATTCGCTGTCACCATTCGGCATATACTAGTCCTCACAGGGAAAATTAGTTCAAGTTGCTGTTGATAGAATTTGTCAGGGAAAAGCCTCGCCATTTGATTGACGACTTAAATAACTCCGAAAATACTACCTACCGTCGGGAGCCGATACACCACGGATCATGTGTTACCGCGACTAAAATCAATTGAATTCCGCTACAGGCTCTGGGTTACAGCCTCAAATGAACTAGTGGCTACAACGAAAGAGCTGCTAAATTTTTCTTCAATTTGCTGTCATTCTACTACCTTTCACAGTAGTAAAACGCTATGTTGTATTACTGCAAATCGCTACTTAAATTGAAAAATTTGGAATGGCGAAGTTAGTTTTGCACACTTATTAGTTTTAAATTTTCCCGCATTTTATCTCTGAAATGGAAATTTATAGTGCTTATTGGAGAACTTAACGTCTGCCTACAGTGGCACCTTTGCATCGGCCGTCATCCTGAACACGTTGTCTTGAGCTAGTCGTGGATGAAACCAGTAACTCAGCACTTCTACCTCCTAAATATTAGTATTGCACTGATCTTTGCCCGATATCACACTTGCATCAACGATGATAGCAACGAAAATCTTAGTGATGCTTGTATCGCAACGTGCTTGGTGAAGTTTCATGCGAACGATCCCAAAACAATCCTCATGCGCAGCACATACGGCATTGCACCTCAAAGCAGTAATTACTGCTCATCAAAGTCATTTTGTTTTACGACATGTCTTCGCTGGGCAAGTCGCTACTGCCTTACTCCTACTTCATCTGAAACGAAGCTGCCAATAGCAGCAGACCGTTTCGCGTTTTTATCAGCTCGTCTTGCTGTAACTGTTCTGGCGAGGATCTCAGTCTGCTTTTCGTTTGATTTAATGTTTTCGATTGTTGCATCAACCGACCGATCGCCTATGCTTTTAACGCCATTTGCTTAACTTCTGCCGTGGGCATAAGGTTGATTGGTCGTACTGGATTTCGCGATGCTCTCCTGGGTGCATAGCGTGGTCTGCACTGCGCTTCTTTTTCTTGACATAAATCGATCGAACTTCACTTCCTTACGCCAGAATACTCTTTCACAATACGCCCGGCGCTAATTTTCTGTTTTTCGACCTTGATCTACCTTTACGACGCGAAGACAACTCGTCGCTCGCAGGCATCGTTTGCTTGTGATTCTTGTCTTTCGTAGGTAAGTTAATCTTGTTGAAAAGTTGTAGAAGGTATGCTTAACGCTTTCTCTATTTATCAGCAAAAGTCTATATTGGGTTGGATTATGCTATCGCTCAACACGCACCTTGATGTGTGCGCGTGTTAGAGTAGAGGCGGACATTAATGTTCCATGTTTAATCTTGGGCTTGCATTGACCGGCTGAATATTTAAAAATCAAAAACTGAAATTGTTACTAATTGAACGCGAAAACTTCTTAAAAGTAACTACTTCTTTGGGCACTGGCTTTGTTGATCATATCGCTCGCCACCTCTGCCTGCATTAAAATGCACGTACTTTACCAGTGACGTACCAAAATAAGGTGTTCCCCAGTCAAAATGAACTGTGCAGCTCGATTTTCTAAACTTTTTTTTGTAACTTAGTACCAGCAGATAAGAATCACTAAGCTTTCTCACTTGATGTCAGACCTAGCTTTTAGTGAATCGCTGTATTCTTTCTGTGTATGGAAATGCAAAATTTCTTCAACAGAGGTGCTATCGTTTTTCGCTGTTTGTTAAACTTTAACCACGGAATGGTTAGTAACTGTGCTCAATTGCTGAAACCTGTTTTTTCGATATATTGTTGATAATCTGTGCTAGAAGACATTTTCTCTTTCAGTTGCTATTTGCTCAGACCGACTCTTCTGTGAAAGCTCTTATCAGTCCAGCGACTCGACAGGGCAGCACACACTGTCAGGTCTGAAAAAGGCGTCTCGTGTTTGTTTCGCTGGAAACGATCTCATCAGCGCTCGGCCGAAATTTCCACAGGGATATCGCGGGCCGCTCTGAACACTGGTCCTACAGAGCGTCCCATCGTCAAGTCTTGCTTAATCCTCGCTGGCTCTTTTTACAAACGATAATCCCTGGTTCGATTGTATCGTTTGCCTAGAATATTGCACGACCAAGCGAGTCGCGATTGAGGTTCAAGAGAGTCTCTCATTTGATAGACTTTTGGTCGCCGCGTTCGTTTCTTTTGAACTCAAGTGTCTTTTTGGAAGGTGCTGTCCTTCATCTTTCATCACAATCGCAGCTGATGAGACAAATAATTTACATGATTGTTTCCAGAGGAAACGCAAAGCAGCTGAACATTTTGTTCTACAATGATTCGCTTGCACCTTTTTTTGATTTGCATGCCTGCGTGTCGTCCAAGCAATCGCTTCCTTGGGTGTGATGTTCCAGTTATAATCCCTTTCGTTAAACAACTAAATAGTGTCATGCCGGTTCTAATGTTCCAAATAAGAAAGAGCTTCCAATGCTTGAGTGGTACAGATTCCTACTTCAGCCAGTGATGCAAACGTCCTTCATCGTATCATGATGCATTCGAATCAAAAGCACTTTATGGCAGCCTTCGGTGGCAACTGAATGTTGAAACTCGTTGATGGCGTAAAGCATCTCTCACCGCCGGTGTGACACCGGTTTGCGATAAAGCTGTTTTCTGGAAAGACCTTATCAGTTCGAACTGTAAAATAGCCACCGTTGATTGAAGCAAACAAGTGACGCACCAAGCAACCTCCCACCTTGCGACGTTTCACGGACACTGATGTCATGTTTTGTACTTTTTTGCTATTTATGAGCAGCTTTCATGCTTGGTCGGAGCAAGTTTTGTGAAATGAACTGTACTGCTTTTGAAATTAAACTTGATAGGCTTTCACGTTGGTGAACAAAGATATTTGAAATCGAATGTTTACGAGAATGCGTGGAGAAGTGCAATTTCAACGCTAACATGCAAATCAACCTCCGTTTGAGACCCCAAGTCGCCGTTACACGCGGTAGATCAATTAATAATTAAACTGAACACCTCCGTAGCAGTAGTAACATTAAACTTTCAAGAGGACTACACGAAACTACAGTTGGAATAAAATCAGAAAAACCACGTACTGGTGGTAACAACAATTCCTCCACATCATTGCGTTTTGCCAGTGGCTCGCAAACTCTTGGCTCGAGACACCGTTACTACAAACTCAAGCAGTTGGTGGCACTTCTGATAAATTGGAACCTAGCGGCACTCCCAGATAATGCGTAATTAGTTTTGGGTGTTGACTTTATCCTGCGGCCTCGCGCCACCTTCGCCGGAATTCAGCGGCTCCGAGGTTGCTGCCACGGTGACACCACTGGATCGAAGCCGCTGACAACGCTGGCGTTTCCAAGAGCACACCTGCAAGCTTGCGCGTATTTTTCCGTGCTGTGTGTGTATAAGCGTATATATACCAAGACTGCCGTACTTGTCTTCATGCGTTGCCGCTGATGGACTCGAAACCGCGCTGTAGCTTTTCATTGGGCGAAGATATTTCTAAAATAGTTTGAATGCGATGACCTCATTCCTATAGGTGCAACCGAATTCTGCATTAAAACGCAAGGATACCCAAAGTAAGCAACGGCTGCATTCAAATTTGAGGCATTGAGCTCGATTTGAGTATCAAGCTCACCTGGAATGACTGTCGCGAATACATGGCAATACAACAGTTAACAGAAATCAATCTAGAAGCGCCGATGAGTCCGCAATATCTGGTATTTTACAGTTTTCTGTCCCGCGTAAAGAATGTCGTGCTCGTCATCCATTTTCGGATTGTCGTGTCAATCTCGTAAATATTCAGTGATTTTTAGTTGTTGCTAGTTGGTCGATTAGCTTACTACGATCTATTCTAGTGATTCAGTGGGTGCATGTGCATCACATCAACGTCTTCAAAGAACTGTTCCCGCTGTTGTACCGCACTGCCTATATCGTGTTTGTAATAGCCAAACACAACGATACGATTTTGCCAGTTTTTCAACCGTGGGTTGTCTTGTATTCAGTACCAACGAACTCCGTACTTTATTGCATCAAACTGCTGACAGCTTGATTAGCCTTATTGGACAAGCACTGGAAATGGGGCCCTTCCAATGAAGGCTGTTTTTGTAATGACTTCCGCAGCGAAGACTCGGGTAAAATTGATTTTAACTGCTGTGGGGCTAACTGCCTTTTGCCAATGATTTCAATTGATAATTTTGACACTGATCAGCCAGTAGCTTTGTCTTAGAGCTATACCTCATGCAGAGGGTCTCATCAAATTTTGAAAGGGCTGTATTGTACACGAAGAACCCCACGGTCTAAGCTAACAAATAATGTGTATGAACTGTGGTGACTCAATTTCCTGCCAAAAGAAAATTATTGTACAATGTTTCCGCAAACCTGCAAGGTACTACAACAGCGCTTAATGGTAATCGTGTAGTCATATTATCCACCCTCGCACAACACATCGGAACTCACCATGGCTACTTACGACTATTTCGTATTTCGTGATTAAATCTTCAACACCATTGTTTCATACGTAACCATCAAGTCAAGAGCCACCTCGCCATTTAGGAATAAAATGTTTTGGGAATAGAATACGGAAAAGACCAGGGGTTCCCAAACTGGGGTACGTGTACCCCTAAGGGTACATTTGCCTATCGGAAAGGGTACATTTAAAGTTGGGCAATTGAAGGGAAAAATATGTTTATACTGTACATTGTTCATTCCCAATTATTTATATCAGTGAATGTAATGAGCATACGCAGAAATTTTTCAAAAGGGGACAACGTTGCCATTTTCTTTCCCCTTTTCAGGGTGCTATCGATGCAATGCAAATGGACGTTCACAAACCACTTTATCCTTTTTATAACACAAAGAAAATGCCCCGTGTTATGGCAACAGTGGCAAAAATGCGCTTCGTCGGCAGCGATAGCCAGGTATATTACGATAATTTCACCATAGGCTATCTGCAGATTTTTAAACAGGGCACTTCCTTTCACAGAAGTATTGCTATTATGACTAACGAAACCACAAATTACAACTTCATTTTACCAAGCAAAACTTGTCAGCGTCACTTAGAAACAAGAGCTGTAATCTTGTCCAAAGCGATAACACACTTTATAAAACCTTGATTGTCCTTGTTTTTTTTTCATGGGCAACACTCATCATACATAAACATCGGACAACTTACTAAAGTTAGAATATAATGTAGGCTTACAAAAATTTAGCAGATGAATTATGAAGAGTCGCCGCAGCAAATATAGCTTTGCACTCAGTACTCACTCAGAAGTCAAAAATGAACCTTAACAATTAATACATATTCCCACAAGCCTGCATTGACGGATTCTCACAAGTCACGTAATTTCATACTGCGTGAAAAGAAGCCTGCATAAGCGTAGTTTAATTAAGCTATTCATTTAAGGCAAATTGTTCACACCTGTTTTTTTACGCTGAGACATTTCGGTCATTTGTCCCATAGTAGTATTAAAACCCTCCGTAACAGTATTCACTAACCTATCTCTTCAGGCTTTATGACTGAATGAACATAATTTTTTGGTTATTAAAAAAAATTCGGTCTATGACTGAAAAACAAACCCAGATTCACACTCAAAGTCTCCCACTAACAATGGGTTTTTCAAAATTGTGGAAGCATTGCTACAGATTAACCCATGCTTTTTTTCACACAATGTAAAACTACGTGCATTTCGGCTAGCAGCAGTCACTGTCACGCTGCATTACCTGTCTCAGATGTCTGTATTCAATAGTTTCATGCGGCTAAACACCTTCTACAATTACTTAAACTGAATTTTTGAAGATTTGTTGCCAAATTATTGTTACATATTAATAGAGACTACGGATAGAACAATCCGTCGCAAATTTTGCAACGTGCCTCTGCAGACAAAAGAGCGGACATGATTGAACCGCAAGCTCATCACTGCATCACGCCGGAATAGTGAACCTGGCTCTTGTGCAGTGTGAGTGTCATACCGGCAAAAAACTGTCAATGCAAGAATTAAATCAATTCATCGGAATTAAGCTGCTGACTTCATATTTACTAGAAACTTTTGATTCTTAGTCCCAATTTCTAGGTGGTGGGCAGATTTTCGTTTTTCCCTTCCGTAGATGCCCATGATGAAGATTATTTTTGAAAATTATTACATGCTTATTGGTAAACATATTTTTGTTATTTTCCTCAGCCTTTTTTTCATAAAAATGTTAGGGGTACATGCTCATCTATCGATTTGCTGAAGGGGTACATGGCCAGAGAAAGTTTGGGAACCCCTGGGAAAGGAGAATCGTGTGAATACGACATGCTAGTAGTTGTGTCACGATGAGTGGGAGGAAGGATATGCCAAGTGAAAGTGAGTTGTGGTGCAGATAAGCTGGGTGAAAACGGGTGGTGAGAAAAATACTTCCTGTGACGTTGAGTTGCAAAGAACCTGGTCAAGTTTTCCTTGAGTCTTTTAGTTGCATTTTGCAGTCGCTTTGATTTTCTGCTCTATCTCCAGAAAACTAATATTTTAAACGATGAAAATTCACCACAAGCTGCTAAAATTGTAAGCATCCTTTTACCAATCAAAGACCCTCTATGTTTTTCAAGCGTTTCGGCACCATTTCCTAGGCTTTTGTTTAGCACAGGAGAATGCTCTTTTCTTCCACAGGCTGTTTCACAGTTATGACTGTTTTTTTCCATGGCACAAACGGTCTGCGTGGCGCATTGCCTGGTACGTTCAAAAGTAATTGAATGAATGTCACGTAGGAACCGCACAGGCACTGAGGCTCTCCCAAGCAAATATTTAGAGAATTCTGGAGAAGCTGACGCTGCTGGCAAGATTCACGCCGACAGACTCCATTAACGTTGCCGTGCTTGTAGTTTGTTGAGCAACGGCTGATGCGTGAAAACCACGTCGAAACGCGCTCGTGGTGCATCGATCTTAACTAACTCGGTTTGGTCGCGACGCAATCAAATTCCCATTGACCTAAAGCACGCTCTGCCGTCGGTTTTACTTTGGCTGTGACAGCATGCCGCAATCAAGTCGTGCAAAAGTGAACAACTAAACTTAATGTTCATAGTTGATCACGTAACCTTTGACGTTGACGGGTTAAATTTCATCCACAACACGTTGAATTTTTCTATAAGCCGTGACAAAAAAGTCTGGCTGGCCCATCCTTAATATTTTTCCAGATATGTTCTAACAGGAGTGCTTCAAAGGTTGGAATTTTAGCTATATAACTCTTATTCAGGAATGATTGAAGTCTATATTCGGAAATTTCAAATTGTTTCTATTTCCAGTAAGTGGCTCCAGTTGGACAGACCGCAGCAACTTGCGCGGGACTGTGCTGTTTGTCGTTTGTACTGCTTGTGCTTCATTTGGTCATTGCTGTTTATGAATCCATGCGCTTGTTCAGAGTGGGGCATAGCATTGATTCACTGGTCAACACGCATTTTGGTACCGAGAAAATTTCAACGGGTTTGGGGCATTGTGATGCCGCTAAATCCAAAAATGACATTGATTTTTTCGAAGTGGCTCTAGTTTGAGCTATTCCACATTTTTGCTTCAAAAAAGTGGCAAAAATACGCGAATTTTGACTTTGCTTATAAAACGACTTCCATGGTTTGTATTTATGCTGCATGTTTGATGAGGCTGTATATGTCTTTTCAAGCATGTCCATACAGTATTCTTTAATTTTTAAAGCGATATCGTGAGACTGCAATCGTTACCGCAGAGAGCCTTCTACATGCGAATCATTTTTCATGTGAAAATCAAGCAAAAAATCAGAAAATTAGGCAGTAATAGCCGGAAAAACAGATTTTTGTAATGCCAAACCAGATGATTTCAATCCAGATTGAAGTAATGCCACTTGAAGTAGTACTTCATGTAACGAGCAAAGTAAATTTCGTAAACTGTCAAAGCACATTAATCAATCATTTAATACAAAAAGATTACTCGATGTTTACATATTTTCTTTTGTAAGACTCTGGAATGTGACGCGGCCAAGCAGTCTCGCAGGAGACTCCAACAATAGTCGGCCATCCTATGGGCATCCCACCTGCCCTGATACATCTCTTCCAAAACAATGTCCTGGTGGAACCATTCCCCGTGCTCTTGATTTTGTTCACCAAAGTTTGCAGGAAAACGATCCAAGGGGCTCAAGAGATAGTGAACCTTGATACTCACCTTCCCACCTAAATCTTTGAACTAGGAAAGCAGATCTTCACCAAATCTTAGTAATTTTCAGCTTGTAAAATGCTCTCCAAGGAAGTTCTGTGTGACTACAACAAACGATTGCCAAGCAGCCGACTCCCATGTCTGTCACTGACTGCACAAAACATGCATCTTATATCAGTTTGCGAATCTGAGGGACATGAAAATGCCTTCTTTCAGCTTTCCGATGGTCAAGCAGGAAATGCTCTGCAAATATAGTTGAAGCAATCCCCAATTGCAGGCAAGGCTTTCACAAACTGCTTCATCAATCAAGTTTGATGATTTTCTGTCTGGCAAGCAAAGTTTTATTGATGTATTTAGCTTCACCAACTCATGTGATCATTGATCACGCTCGGCTGTCCCACAGGCAGATTAAACCTAAATATATTTTGTATAGCCGCTTTGCTGGCAAAGCAGAAAACTTAACCATTTTCAAGTCTACACACATTAACCATTGGTTAGAGTCATGATCCAGTTTCTGGAACACCGTTTTAATGTCGTACTCTTGTCTTGTTTTGTTGAATGGCCAGTTGGGAAACATTCATATCTGTTTCCATTACGTAGCAATACACATTTTAAACTTGTTTTCGAACTGTCTGAATAAGCGCCACCTTCAGCTCCATATTGTGACACTCCTACTTTCAGCACCCCTGACACTCCTACCTTTGACGTCTTTGCAGTAAACAAGTTATTGTTGGCAAAAAATGCGGAAGTAACCCTTTTTTCTCGCACGGTGAAACGTTACTGAAGCTCCGGTCCCAAAGCAGTTTTTCTTTTTTAGTTGAGATGCCAAAATTTCTTTCGCTTGTTTCGAAAGAAGTTGAGATCCCTGATAAGATTACTCAGGTCCTCCTGCTTGAATGGCTCTGGAATTGCTGAACTACTTTGGAACACACTTCCACCGCTGTTGCTTGCAGAGTTTTATACCTCTTCAAAAAACTCATCTTATTCCACGAATATGTCAGTCATCATCATCATCATGGCCTGTCCCGTCGTGCGCGACGATGACCACGGCGGCGCTTACAATCCTCCAAGAATGATTTTTTGTATGTTTGTTTTCCAGTTTCAATGGATGACTTCTCTGTTTTGTTGCAGGCCAGTTTTTCCCATGCAGTATCTATTATGCTGAATGCGTTTAAGTCACGCTTTAACACGTCCCGGTATGCAAATATGTGATTTAACACGTCCCAGTATGCAAATATGTGATTAAGAATACAGGTAATAAATTCAGTCACAGGGAAATACATTCCATCAGTGACAAACCCTAAGCATATTTCCAAACCATGACTAACAAACGGAATTCATAAATTACAAAACCCTCCATATTTTCCAAACTTAGTTATGTGAGCATGAGCTCAAACTAGCCTTGTGGTATTATTTTCTCTAGTTACACAACCATTAAACTTGGATAACAGTATCTAGTCTACAAAAATATAGCTACAAAATGAGTTATTGACATTATACGATAAATTAAGGGAATACTGTACTCTCTACATATCGTGAGTAGTACAAAGAAAATGCAACTTATCCGAATGGTAAGCCTACTACTGGCATGGGCTTCGGATGGGGAGCAGGGGGCCTTGGACCCCTGGATTTTGAAACTTGTTATTTTCCCATCAAATCGTAGCAAGAAAAGGTTGTTTTCTTAGTTTGGAGTGGGTAAAATAAAATTTTGCCACTTCTGGCCTTCCCTAAAAAATATTTTTTGCTACCCCTGGGAAATATACTATTGGCCCCTCCAGGGAAAATATCCTTCTGACCCCCATGCCTGCTGTTGCGCTCCGGTCACCTGGTTTACTGTCTGATGGTGTAGTTTTCAGGAAGAAAGCGAAAGGAAATCACTTGTAAAGCTAAAGACGGATAAATAGGCTGCAGCTAAATAACTTGTGCTGCGGGAAACGGAATCTGAAATACCTTATTGCTGAAGTAGCGGGATGCTGCAACAACAATTACACATACTGTATTGGTATACCTGGTCGCGAATAAGGAATGCATTGCATGCAACGTAAGAGACATTTCCAATGTTACTGATACTTGTGTTCGCTTGTGGCAGATATTAAAGGTAGTGATTTTTCTCTTTTCAAAAAAACAAGATATCGATCGTTCAAAAACTAAGCCAATTCAAAGAAGCGGATGTCATTTTCGGACTCAGCAGCCAAAATTACCCAAAAACCATCATAATATCTTTGGTGCTCAAAAATAATTTTTTTGTTGGCCAGTTGTCAATTTTGGCCGGTGGCTGAAGCTAACTTCGGCGTTTTTTTTTTAAGTCATTGAAGGCACACCCTTTTTTATGTAGAAATGCTTGCGTAATGATACTAAAGTTTTAAAAAATAAATAGTTATGCGACCATGAAACAATTACCTTGTATATTGATGTTACCGCCGACTACTGACTTAGTGCTAGCATACCCATGAGGAGTGAGCTGGAATCGCGCTGAATTCTTGGCCCTTGCTCTCAGCCCAAATGTCTCGTGCTCACATTATTTGATCCTAACATTTCTTGCTTGCAGAATTTCCGTGACCTGCTTATGCCTTTCGAAATGCACGTGGCGCATGACCGATTACCACCACTGGAATGAATTTCTTTAAATTTTCGTTCCGCGTAGGCCTGCCATCGATGAATAAGTAAAATATCGCTTGGTTTATTCTTGCCAGATGTAAAATCAGAACGGAAATCTCGATACGCGAATAACTGTAGAGCATCGAGGTTGTGAACAGAAAGCTTCTAGAATGCCATGGCTTGGCTAATTTCATGTTATTTTCCGGGGTAATGTATCATATTAGTTGCTCAAGTAATTGAATTTACTTGAATGAGAACATCAAGCAAGGCCAAGTTGTTTGAAGTATCTCATTAATGAAATTCATTGTTTCCTTGACGAACAAGTACAAGATCGATTTTTTAAAACTTGTGATCGCACTCGTGATCGCATTTTTTCCACGTCTCCAATAACCTTTCGGCAACATAGGATTAAATAAAACAGATTTCCTGCTCTTAGCAAGGTCATTGTTTGTCTTAAGATCGATCCGCAATATAGTTTTAGTGAAAATTGATTTCGTGCTTAGCTCTGCCAGCGCTAATGCATCGCAAAATGTTATATACGAAAATTATGAGCAGATGTAATCAGAAATATGGTTTTGTTTGTTATGTTATGTTACTACATTCAGTAACAGTATCATTTGAGTAAAGGCAAACTACACGCTGTCAATGAATTATGAAAAGGCTGTAGCAGGCATCAAACAAATTATTGTATTGTACTGATCAATGATCATATGCCCTTACACCTGTGTGGAAAAGGTGTTGCTGTACGTGGTTCGTCATATTTCGTTAACAGTTCACGTCTTTTTTTGTGAAAACTTCTGCAATAATATTTTACCTGAAGTGGAAATCGTTTACTCACAACTGCTGATATAGGTTTGGTTTAAACCCACGTGATTTTTACAGTAATTTTGAGTCAGGCTAAGAATACATCTGGCGGAAATCTGTAGACTAGTAGGAACAAACGTTTTCGATTTTGCTCAGCAATTTTAGAACTGCGCAACGAAATAACTGCGGTCCGTGAATGGCGTGTTTTGTTTTGATTTATTAGAAATACCAGCTCTTTTAGCCGTGCTTTATTCAAGACTCATTGTTCTTGCGCGCGTACGATAATTGATTTCCTTGCAGTGTGGGTTTACTTAGATTCGTGTTAAGTAAAACGTCCTTGTTCAAAGCTGTCGTGCACGTTCAACCACTTTGCGTCAGACTGCGACGTAGCTAAAGCGTGACGCCAATAAATATTTTATGCCATTCAATCCAGCTGCTAATGAGCTGGCTTATGTGTATTTTTTCTGCCCTTTTGATCTTACATTGCTGTCGTCTTACTCGGGCCGACGGTTTTTCGCTACGCTGTGTACATCAAGCAAAATTGCCATTGCTGTGTATGGCACAATTGTTAAATGACTTGAAAACTTCACTTAGGCGAATGATGTGCGGTGTCGTAAATATCGCGAGGGCGCTGCACGTGTCCGACTGTGCCTTGTGTGGTATTCACAAGGCACACGATCAACATGGAAGACATACCAAAACTGTTTCCAGATCTTCTTTGCCCAACTGAGGAGAGTTGTGTGCATTAAGACCCAACCGCAGGCTTGTCTATGGGAATTTCATGGGGTTTGTCCCAGGGAATGGGACAGTGAACTTGAAAGGTGTACTATATCCCATTTTGACGGTAACCATGCCAGCGTTGAGATCTACCTAACAAAATGCTATGGTTTTGTCTTCCACCCGTTTCTTAAAGCACATACCATTTTAAGGATTAAACATTTTTTGGAACCGTCATATGTGGACTCATTTGAAAACCCAACCAAGAACTTAATTAAATAGAGGTTAGGCATTAGACATGCACATGATGTATGTAATGTACTTGGTATTACTGATACGAAGTACATTATATCAGAATTTCGTGGAAATTCCATTGGAAGCGACAGTCGCAAGTTGCCATGGTTTGGGACCTAAAAAAGTGTCCCATTCGCAAGGCTGCTTAATCGGCAGGAATGAAAGCGAGCTTCTTGCGGCTGGCGTGTAAGGCTTGCCCCTCGATCTTCATTTTTTCGTGCGGCTATCTTGTTTCAAGTGAGCTACCTGGAACTAGTGTGCTACAGCAGGAATTTTGCAGTCGCTTGAACATATGCTTTTGGTTGAATGATGCAGGAGTGCATTCAAATCGCATCTTCTGTAGTGAAATGGTACAACGTGTTTATTTTATCTGAGTTTTGCGATCCAGATTGCAGCAATAGCAACATTAAGCCTCTGAATGGACTGTACATGCGATGGGCGGATTGTATACTGTAGTAAGCTAGACTACTGCTGTACTGCAGCGCGTTGTTTAGTTTTTTGAAATGTACGTAGGTGCTGCCGAAGAAAATTGTTCTTCGTTTGCCATGTGAAACAGAAAAGCCTACAGCCTTAAGACAAAAAATTAAGTTATTTACTCGCCCAGCCTGGGCCACTAGCCTACACGAGACCGCAACACAGAGCGCACAACCCGGCACTTCGAAAGCTCCATGTAAACGCACAGCTTCAACGTTTTCGGGCTCACTTGCGCTGAGCTTTCCCGACGTCATAACTCATTTCGAGCGCACTTGTTACCACGACCATGTAAAAAGGCGTACCGTGTTCTCAACACATCTAGGTTATCGCAAACAGGGGCAGATCCAGTGGAGAGGCAATAGCCCCCCATAAAACCTACGAAAGTAACTTTATTCACCATGGATATGTACTATTTGGGAAACAGCATTCAAGATATAAAGCCATTCTGTCGTCCATTGTTTTATTATCACAGGAGTGTTGTGAAGTGTACTTCATCTCTCTTACAGCAGCAAAGCCGTTATGAGACTGGGCTACCAGCTATTACTGAAATCGCTCCTCCCCCTAACCTTACTGGCTGGATCCGCCCCTGTTCGCAAATGACAAATAAAATATATTTGCATTCGTGTTCACATAAAGGTGTTCGTTGCTTTTTTTGTCCTGTCGAGCTGCTATGACATCTTAAGCCCCGAAGCTCCATAGTCCTTTAGCGGCTGTCTGTTCCTGCACCTGTGGGTTTTGATCTCATTGCACTAAATGAATACATTCCATGCTACATTTATGTCGTTGTATGTTTGCTTAGTACCTGAACGATCAAGCGGAGTCTTGTGATACCTGAGTAGAATATTTTATCCGATTTCGTACGCCCAGAATCAACTCACTTAATTGTCAAAGCTTGTCGTTCAATAATATCAGAAGTTTTTAAGATCGCTGCCCTTTCTTTAGATTTAGAAGGAATGTTTTGGTCTGCCAGACCCGTGGCTATGTGTAAGCAAACAAATCAGAAGAAACGCAAGGACATTTGTTGTGCTTACGTTGTTGGACATTTTGTGAACGTTTCGGAGCCTTGTGAGCTCGACGAGTGCTTCCATTGGTTTCAAGCTCATGAGATTTGAACTTGTTATTTTAATAGGTGGCAGTGGAAGTAGAGGCCATTGACAGAGCGGGCAACTTCATCGGTTGGCTTTTTGTGGACGGTGTGAACATGTCCCAGAGTCTGCTGGAGAACGGGCTCTCAAGACTTCACTTCACTGCGGAACGAAGCAATTACTACAAAATGCTCGTGGCAGCAGAAGAAGCAGCCAAGTCGAAAAAGCTCAACGTAAGCAAACTATGTGTCCTTTCCTGTTGACTACCACAAACGTTGGAATCGAGTTTGAGAAGGGCTTTGGTCGAATTGCCGTTTGTTTGCCAGCAGGCATAATCAAGGGGGTAACTGCCAGTCTCCCCCCCAATTTCAAAAGTTGAACCAAAAATTTTCAGGTTAATCAAGCGTTTGATGTGTAAGCTAAATAAATACTTCAGTGCAAATCAACGAAACTCCGTAAGGAACCTACATCTTACTTCAGCTTTTAGTTGAACCTTATCAAAGCAGTATGGTTTAGAAATTGTCCATAATCAATCAAACGTTGTGTATACCATACATGCTGGAAATTTTACATCATGGCTGGCCTTACCCAGGCCCGTAACCAGAGGGGAGAAGCCCCACCTAAAATTTTTTTCGCCCCTCCCTGCAAAAATGTGTTGGACATAGTTTAAAAAATTTGGGCCCCTCTCAGAAAACTCTTCGCCCCACCTGGGGTCCCAAGCTGGTTACGGACCTGCCTTTACCTGGAGTTTAAACTCGGTGTGGAAGTTGATAATAATGAAATACAAACTTGTATCTAAGCGCTTGTAATCACCAACCGAAAGTAACAACAAGGAGTAACGCTTTTCGCAGCTGTTTCTGGCCCGTCAGCTTACTGTATCCCACCTAATGGTGATGTAAACTTAATTTCAAAACCAACGCAAAAATTCCTCTCTGATATATCTGGCGTGCCACAAATACTGAATAACTTACCCTGGTCTGCGGCATCAGCCGTAGCCTTAAATGAAAATTGTAGATTTTTGTTTTTGTGCAGTTTTAAACTAAATGCGTTAATATATGGCGGTGATAAACGTCTTATATACCTTGGAGCTGAAACTTTGGCTAAGTAGCAATCCATTTTCAAAGTCTTTTTTATTACGCAATGACGCCACAGACACTTCAGCAACAATAGCATTCATTCTAGATATTTATTTGTGATGATTAAACATGTACTGTGATGATTCAATCACAGTTATTTGTAGCCTTAACATTTTCATCAATTTATTTCACATGGCTTCTTTTTTCGTAAATACCCAACTTTTTTTACACTTTGTGCAGATTGAGTGTGTCAGATAGAGCTGGGTTCACGTAACAAATATTTATTGTAGTAAGTAATTTCTAACAGACTGTTGGCCGTGATTCAATTTAATGCAATGAGCTTCTAGCTCCAAGTCGTAATCGCGATGACAATCAACACTAGTGACCACAAAACGCTCTGCACAGGCAAAAAGCCTATTCGCCTCAATGGCTTGTTTTATGTATGATGATGCATGTCATATATAATACTGCGTTTACAGCAACAGACGTGGATTCTAAAATCTTAACTTTTCTAAAAGCAAAGTACTTGAAATATCTAGTAATAATCAAGTAATACGTAAAGGATTTTAAGTAAGTACTTAAGATTACTGCTACTGCAGTCACATTTCATTGGGTGTACTCGTATTGACATAAAATCCAAACATTTTTCAAACGCGTTAAGAGACTCTAGCCTTAACGTCATGCCCGCCCAACTCAGAAAGCTCGAAGAGCCAAACTGACCAACATAAATTTTCCGCAGGCCGCAAAATCTATTTCATTTTGTTGTGGTTTGAAAGAAATTTGCAAACGACAATTAATAATTATATATCCAGGGTTTTTTAAGGTGTTTTAGGGGCCCAAATCGGGTCCCTAGGATCAGGGATAATTATCATCGGGTCCCTAGAATTAGAGAAAATCGGGTCCCTAGAATAAGAAGAATCGGGTCCCTACAGGTCCATACCGGGTACCTAACATTTTCCTCAAAAAAAACTAGAGATCGACCGATATATCGGCCGATATTTGGGTGTTACCGATATATCGGTATCGGCCAAAACGGCCGATATTATCGGCCTCAGTAGGAGTTGACAAAACGCTGTTATATTCCTCACGCATCCAGACAACTTGCGCAAGAAAGCACAACGAAGCAAGTCAAGACAGTTATCTTACAACAACGGTAGCAGGTGCGGTTTCATAAACAAACAGACAAGATTAACCATGGAGCGTGCGTCGGTCGTCACAACCGAAACAAGCATCAACGGGAAGTTTCGCAATGCTTGAAGCCACCACGTGCAGGTGTTGTGTACGAATAAACTCCCGTTATACTTCCGGAAATTTTCGCAGCATGAAAAGTTTGACTGTAACTTAAGGTGCAGAAGTCCAATCGATGCCTAGTTTAGCGCAGATCAATTTAAAAAAGCTTGCATGAAAAATGAATTGCGTTATGTTAAGCAACATTTATGGCGTTATGAATATGATTACAAATGCAATCGTTACTCATTAGTGACGACAACTGTCGCTGTGAAGCAGTTGCAAGTTACAACTTAAAAAGGATTCTACTGTTCTTAACTTCATGTATTAGGCTATAAGCGCGCTGGTTTATACTGTACGCAAGCTAAAACATCGTGTTCGTGGGTTAACTTTTAAATTGACATTTTCCACGAGGCATGATAATGATAAGTGTGATCTCACAATCCAAGCTGTTGCAAACGTGAAACCAGCGTTTGTGGATGTGGCACACAAGCTACGGGAGCGCTACTCAACATTTCACAAATACATTGAAGCAATGATTTGTCGTTTGGTCCGATAGCAGTGCGGTAGTCAGTGTGCATTGTTGCATCACAATTGCTGTTGTCCGTTTGTTAAACACGATCAGTAAAAGCAGTGTTTGCAACAACGCAACTTACGCAAGTTCAAAGCGCATTGTTTGTGGTTGGATCAGAACTACCGTGGTATTATTGCACAATCATCGGATGCGCACATGTGCACCTTAGCTGTTGTTATGGCGACTTGTTCTTATGGAATTTACTTCTGGCGGAGGGGCGGTAATCGGTTATAGCCTAGTGCTGCTTTTGTTTAGAGGTTGTAGATGACCGGCTAACTCACTGCAGGCTACTTGGTGAAAACGCAGATAAACTCTGCTTTCTGCATGACAATCTTAAACTGTTGTTATGGAACTACTGAGAATTAACAAATCACTTGAGGTATTTAATTTCATACCAATGCCAGTACTTCAGTTGCAGTAACTAATGGAACTAATCTTTCTTTTTTAAGGACATGCAGTTATTTAATATTACGTTACATCAAAATTCCAAATTTGTTTCTTTACGACTTGGATTATTGACTTTTCAAATTGAAAACCCACTGAGTTGCAGAAGAGTCTGAAACGTTGATTTGTGAAATATATACAAAAACAAAATTTTACAAGATTTATGTAGTACAGTAACTGTTAACAAACATACTATCAAAGACCAAAAAAGTTACTGCTATTTTGGAAATATTTTCATTTTTGGCAATGATTAATTGAATACAGTGTTGTACTAATTTTAACCTCCTTAACTTGATGCTCCATTCTGTACTTCCTTTTCATTGTTCAGCATCTTTCAACTTTCAAGCACTGCTTTTGCTTTTTCGGGTTTAAACACCGTTGGCAGTTCTCTTACATCCAATGTTCTATTCTTATTGCTTTGTTATTTTAACATTCTTTTTTTATTCATGGCACAGTGTTTATTCATTGTAAACAGTGTATACTATGCTAACAAATTCTAATCAAGTATTGAAATTGCTGCAATTTCAAAAATTCTAGCTTATAAATCCTGATTTTCCAATTTTTGAAAAAAGGTAAGGCATAAAATACATCATATTTTTGATAATGAAGCAGAAAAGAAGATTTTAAAAATTTTGGAAATATCGGTATTGGCCGATATATCGGCCCACGAATGGCCGATATATCGGTATCAGCCTCAAAAACAGCCATATCGGTCGATCTCTAAAAAAAACATGATATATCCGAAGTCGGGCTGTTGCAGCTTTTTTTGCAATTGCGAAAGCTCTCGCGAGCTGCTATGCTGTGGCGAATGAACGCCGGCATATATATTTCATTAGTTACCTGCGAGTGTATGCTGCGACAGAAAAAGTTCCTGCCAGTGTTCGAACAAGAGCTGTTCATTGTTTTCAAAGGTTTGGAAAAACTACGAGGAACCGAAGGAAGAAAAGCCCGAGGAAGAGCCGACCGAACGCAAGGCCAACTTCCGTTCCGTGTACGTAACTGAAGTCACACCTCAACTGCATTTATACTGTCAGTTCGCTGACAGCGGCTCGCAGCTGGACAGGCTTATGGAACAGGTAGAGTTGTATTGTTTATCATCCATCGATCGGGCATACAGCATGTCCCGTATGAATCGCACCGTGCGGCATTGGCGAACGAATGCGGATTCCATTTTGTCGAGCCAGTAAAGAAAAGTTAGAATTGCGTTGAGAGCAGGTTTTCGTGAACGCCACAATGTGTTTTTGTGAAAACGGCATAAAATCGACGAATTGGATTTGCAACGTGCGGTTTTTCCGATGCTTAGTCAGGTTTCATGCCGGTTTCTTGAAAGACTCTTTACACGTTTCCTCACAGTAGCGACACATTCTTGCAAGTATCCTTCTTGCACGTGTGGAACTGCCCAAAGGGCTCCGGCCTCGTGCGCGTAAGCTTCGACGTGTCGATTATTGATAGCGTTAAGCAATCTTCATTGTTCCGAACGAGCTGATCAGCATCCAAACGCACTCCGACAGGTTATCAGTGCGGTGTTGTCAAGTTCAAAAATACGACTTGATAAGCAGACAGTGAAGCCGAACGCGGGAATGCGGGGCATCCCTTCGTTTTCTACAAAATCCCTTCCCTTGTTTCTTTCATCTCCTTGTTTTTTACAAAAAATACAACCGTGCGCCGTGGCAGAAGTGTTTTTTCTGATGAGAGTTGCCCAAAGGTGTTAGATATTCTTTCCAAATCGATTTTAATTGAATTTAGTGCTACGTTTCGCTCGTCTGAAGTATTCGGCATGACCAAATTTGTCATTTTTCATCTGGTATATTTTGCAAACTTGTAAAACTACTGATCATTCTCAATATGAAAACATTTTTGCAGTAAGTGGTCAGCAGTATTGAGCATAGCAAAACGTAGAAGCAAAGCAGTGCCCATTTCTAACAAAAATATGACCCATACTGTTGGTCACTGGTTCATTACAACTATGTGCCCACGACGTTTCACATGCTGGCCCACTGCCTGCCCTTCACTCCAGCGTGCCTGTATCGTGGCCTCGCTGGCACTTAGACTGAAAGTCAGGAGAAAACTAAAGGTCTTCTTTCATATACATATGGCACCACAGGTTGGCCAAAACTTTTTTTTTATGAAGATACTCCAATACAGCGAGGCTGTCCACTTTATGAATGCAATACGGAGGTTTAAATTTTGGACAGTCATGGAGGATGTGGTACGCAGTCTGCACCTTGCCGTACCCAATCTTGACGCGAAATTGCCTGGCATAGTTCTCGTTGTAGACCTCTTGGCAGTTGAACCAATTATTTGGCTGGAAAAGTGTTGCATCACTTCACATTGCAACATTTTTTGGCAGGGGTTTATTTTTTCGTGGAGGGGGTGAATAAGCTCAACGTATATGCGCAGTTCATGTTATTCGAGCACATTTGTGTTTCAAGGTTCGAACCAGGCTTGCGCATATGTGTTTTTAGGCTCCCTTTGAATGATGTGCATCATCGTTTCGGTTTAAAGAGGGTAAGAATGCTTACAACACCCCCGTGAGAAATATCAGGATAAAGATAAAATGTACTTCCATCCGCATAAGGTTTTACGCTCCTGCCTTTTGGGCATTAGGGGCTGCCCCCAGTTTGTTGGCGAACAGCTTCAGCCGACCTACCAAACTAACAGCAAACCGTCCCACTTGCACTTTGTCATATCCGGTAAGCCTAATCGTCACTCCGTAGAAGCAACCTTCAAGCGATTTTGCTTGCGCGCACACGTGCTCTGTAACCGTAATAACGAAAATTTCTTTGTTAATTTCCTCCTTATTTTGTTTCAGATGCGCAGTTTTCTGCTGACGGACCCTCCTCTTCCCGGTGCTTACAAACCCCGTCGCGGTGAATTCTGCGTTGCTCAGTTTAGCGAGGACAACATGTGGTACAGGGCACGTGTTGAGAAAATGGAAGGAGAGAGGGCCCACGTCCATTACATCGATTTCGGAAACGTGAGTTGTGTACTTTTACGCTCATCTTACATTCGTTTTTGTGAACTGCGGCATGATGACTTAATTTCTGGGTAAAAGAAATTCATCATTCAACGATCGCCTGGCGTTTCCTGATTGCCTAAAGTAAGTCGTGTATAGTTTGGCCTTTTGTTTGGTGGAGTATTTGAAATAAATAGCTTTTTAATCAAAGTCACAATTGAAATTTTCATGGGTACACATCTTTTTGGGTCACCCTGTATTTCAAATTACAACCACACATTATTCAGTTTATGGAAGACCATTCACCAGAGTTTCAACTATTTCTGTCGATTTTTAGTCAATTTATGGCTTTCCCAAGATGTGTTCCAAATGTCCACCATTTCG
>Ga0210059_1001069_pt1 | contig 39735 bp, 30 predicted proteins | sample Ectturendosymbi2_FD_188042 | JGI IMG/M metagenome (GOLD analysis project Ga0210059, IMG submission 188042) | Ecteinascidia turbinata endosymbiont from Florida, USA - Sample 2 (SPAdes) (version 2) | ecosystem: Host-associated > Tunicates > Ascidians > Unclassified | place: Key West, Florida... | reverse complement strand
TGGGTGATTGTGGGGTCTGGGTGATTGTGGGGTCTGGGTGATTGTTGGGTCTGGGTGATTGTGGGTTCTGGGTGATTGTGGGTTCTGGGTGATTGTGTGTTCTGGGTGATTGTTTAAAGTCCTGCAAACACGATTTTTCTCTCGTTTTCTCCGCTGCGAGCGACCACTTGTGACAGATTTGCCAAATAACTTCAGCTCTGTACAACAAAGGTTTGCAGTGAAGCAAACAAAACAATAATTAATTTGTTAGTTGATGTCTCCCATTCGTCGCCTTTTTGATGTTTTAAATGGGTTCATTGCTTTCATCGCCATTTCTTCTCAGGAATCCCCTTTAGTGTTATTGCCAATAGTTCCACAATCAGTGCTGAGGATCTTTAAAAAATTTCTTGGAAAATAAGAAACTGGCGATTTTTTACCATCGCGCGATGTACAAACACCCGGGTGATCAACGACGTAAATACCAGCATATTATCAGGATGGTAGCAATCTGGGAAATGTGAGCTGTTAACGTGACCTTAGGGCGATACAGGAATCGGAAGTTAGGGATGGAAACAAAACTAGTGCGTCCCATCAAGAGGGGTGCAGCACGTACAAAAGAAATCGGAAATGGGTTCCTCAAACTGGACAAGTTCAACCTCCTTCCCCCATGTAACGTGTTTCTTGCTTCGCTCTGTTTACTTCTTGATTATCTTTCGTCGCATAACTCAGGCGCATACAGGCACATGCCGTTGTGCGGCTGCAGGTCAATTACGTTTAATTCGCCTCGATTCAGATATTTTGCTCTCAATCCATAGCGCTCCGTTGATTACATGTGGAAGATTAGATTATAAGAGTTTGCTTCTTTTACAGCGAAGCAAATGTTCCGTTTCTACTTTTCTTTTGTTTTATTTTCTAGCAGTTGTTTTCTGCCATCCGCTCAGTCTACTGCAGTGGTTCCCAACCTTTTTTATGCCGCGGCCCACTTGTCGCTTTCAGCAGAGCGTCGTGGCCTACTATCACAGAACAGCAGGAAAATCTCCTCTCAGTCTTCATTTAGGTACAAATATGACCAAACGAAAATGTGCTTTGCGATAATACATCAAATTGTATTAAATTATAGCATCAGCAACACAGAGCAGACTGCGAGATAAACTTCAATGTGATTTTTGCTCTTGTCTGACGTTTTCGACAAGATTGTGAATTCTTGGCTGCGTTGTGGAAAGAGCACACCTAAGATCTCTTCTGGAGTAAAGTCAAGTCGGTTTGAACATTTTGCTTTCACGTGCAGAAGGGCAGAGAATCCAGATTCACTTAAATATGTGCGGGGAAGAGAAGTAACTTTTTGAGAGCTTCTTTTCCAACATTTGGATAACTATCAGACACCTTTAGCCAAAAATAACAGATTGTGCCAGTGTCGAACTCAGTCCCAAAATCGTTCCGAATTCATCTTCCATGCAATCTGCAACATTCATGACTGGAACGACAAAACGATTTTTCACCAAATCCAAGTTTGTTTTGATGATTTCGGGAAAGTACAGCACAGATTCATCACGAAGCCCTCCAAGGTGTTGAACAACTTCCGATGCTGCATCAACATTCACTTCATCACCAGCCGCTACGGTAAGATTCTCGAACAAGCAAAATTTCCTGCTTGAGCATTTCGCTTCCAATTGTCAAGTTTTTCCACCAATGCGCTGAAGGTGTCAACGCAAGCGACGACTGACTTTCCCCTTCCTTGTAGTTTCAAAGTAACTTTACTGGGTTGTTGAAATATGTCAGCAAGATATGCCAAGCTGAAAATAAAATGGTTATTTACGAGACTGGATATCATTTCGTTTTTTCCTTGATCGCACAGTATTGATTTTAATTCTTATCGCAGTTCAAACAATCGATCTGCAAGATATCCTTGTAACAACCAACGTACCTTGGTATAAAATAGAAGGTGCTGATGTTCTGAATCCTTTTCCTTACATATTTTCTTGAAGAACCGAGAGTTTAATGCTCCGTTCTTGACGTAGTCCAGCAGTTTTTCATTTGGTTCAAAACATCTCAAAAAGGATTGGGAAGAGTTTTCGAAGGAAGAGCCTGTCGATGGACCATGCAGTGAAGAGGCACTGCTTGTGGAGCTCTATCTTGATGAACAAGTTTCTGGAAGCCACTTTTTGCTCCCACCATCAGTGCATATTCCACACAGGTTTTCCCATTTTAAACCATGCTCCTCAAAAACCTCTGACACCTTTTCGATCACATCAACTGCTTTTGTGGTTGTTTCTAATGACGAGCGGGACAAAAATTCCCCTTTGATCGCGCCTTCCTTGATATAACGAACAAAAGTCACAATTTGAGAACACGATGAAGCATCGGTGGATTCGTTCAGCTGCTGAATCGAAACGAGACCAAACGATCTTGATTTATGTGCTCACAAACGACGAGGAGAAGAATATCCTGCTAAGTTACTTACTGCTAGATGCGTGCGTCTCAGCTTACTATCATGCATTCTAAATCTTGCCTAATATGTGTGGCAATTCAAACCACGTAGATAGATGGAAACCTTAACAGAAAATCGGCTTAATGACATTGAGTCGTTATTTCAGGTTCACTAGAGGCGCTTCATACCACCACTCAGTGAATTTGAATTATGCGAAATGGCGCCATGGCCCACCTAAACACCGCCTGTGGTCCACCAGTGGGCCGTGGTCTACTGGTTGGGAACCACTGATTTACTGTTTTGATTGTGTCAGTGCTTCGCTAGAATTAATTCATTGAGGAAAAGTCAAAAAAACAGTGACTAGTTCTATCTGCGACTCCCCTTGTGTTTCTCACAAAACTACGTTTGTTTGGTGTGTATGCGAGTGTGACGTAATAATACCTGGTCCGTTATTCTGGTCACGCCCCTGGCTATGCCCCCCAGGGTGGGGGAAACACGAAGCAGACGTACTTGTGTGATCTCATAAGCATGCCACATCTACTGCAGATTATTTTTGTTTTTCTGTTGATTCACAAACGTTTCCTGCATCAATCGTTATGTGCTTTTTGTCTCAGAGGTCGCCCCAAACCTTCAGCAGTCAGTGTTGCTCAGCAGATTTATGATTTTCTCACCGGGAAACCCTGCATTTCCGGTCAGAAACATCACAACGGCAAAGACAACGACAGTTCGCCGTCGTCGCTGAGCGACGATCGCAAACATCGATCTAAAAAACGTCACAAAGACCGTCGTCATAACAACAAGCACGCTCGATACGACGGCAGGCAGTCCTCGCTGTTCTGAGCTGTCCGGGCCGTGTGGTTGCGCTAGAGAGCGGTGATGTCACGGCTGGCCTGGAACCGGAGCGGTGTGCAAAAGAAGGTAGGTTCTGTAGCTGCTTCTAACAGCAGCAAAGTTTGAATTAAGGACTTCGAGACCATCAAAGAGCCGTCGAACCGTCGTCTGACTCCCTCTCCAGCCTGTGGACAAAGTTAGCCTTGAAAATGGGAGGAGGCTGATGCAGAGTTCCTACAAGCGGCGGGAAAGCGGTTTCTGATGCAACTCAAGTGGAATAACTTCAGAAAGCGACAGGACCCTCTTTTTGTTGTTGGTGCCAAATAACTTGTAAATCTGCCAGTAATGCTTTTAACGTCTGACACTCCGTCATCGCACATGCAAACTGTCGGCAGATTAAAAGCTGAAGTCGTGCATTAGTTCGGTGAAGTTCTCGTTTGCCGCCACATTGGAAGTTGATGCAGTGAAAGCGAAGCTCGAAGATGACCTGCAGCTTCCACAGACTAAAGAGCCAAGAGAGCCATTAACATTGTCAGTTGTGTTTTTGAACCTTGCAAAACGTGAGGCCATCTGGATATGAAGTCTGGTGCTTTGATGCAGCCTGAAAGTTGCCTCTGAAGCTTCGACCTTTTCAATGGGAGCCTGGAAACATCAATCTCATTGCTTTTGTTGGGAAGTCTCCCCCAACTCCGTAATCAAATCACGCAATGATGTATGGATCCCTCGATGAGGATTGCGGCACCGAGTCGATGAAACCAACGACACCTATAGCGCTTTAAAGAAGAATCACTGAAATGCATTGTATGTCAATGGAGGCAATGAGGTTTGAAGCATTTCAGTTGGATGTGACCACTCCGATGGACCTTGGAAGTCAATCAGTGACGCTACAACTCCTGCAACAAGACCTAATTCTTCAGCGGTGAAAAGCGGGAAGCGAACAGAATATATTACAAAACACGAATTGATCTTTAATGGTTTTTAAGTTTGTGCACATTTGCTTTTATCAGGTTACTTTAATCTTTCAGCAACAAGGTCAGATATATAAGTTCAGTTGCACATTAGTCAAAAACAAGTAGGAGTAGGTTTATATGAACAGGAACGCCTGTTCACACTAGTTGAATGATACAGTGTGTTAGGGTTCGCTTCTAAGATTGGTAGCGATTACCAGTTGCGTCATTACCGAAGGCTTGGAAAAGATGCTTGTGTGTTTTAAGCCTCGTGCTGGGTATTTGATGAACTGGTGGAGGAGGAAGCTTCACTCGTGATGCTGGCGATAATTTGTTACCATTAGGAGCATTCTCTGTCAAAGTAACCGTTTGGTCAGAAGCGCCTTGTAGGGTTATATTTTCGGAATTTTCTAACGACTTACTGTAGCTGTTATAGATTCAGACTTGGCAACTTCATCTTTTTTAAAAATTTAACCCTTCATATCTAAGTGTGTAAAATTTCTTACAAGCCCTTCTGATATTTTTCAATGTTTCTTGGAAGTTTTTTGTCAAAACTTTTGTGATAGTATAGATATTCTGCATGAATGTCTTTCTCACCAAAAAAGTATCATTCACTATTTTTTATGTTCAGAACAAAAAGCGTCACCGGACATCAGCGTCATATTTCGATTCTTTGAATGGACCTCAAAAACTGATTCATCGAGTAATTTGTTGAAGGGGTAAATCTTAAAACATCGTTCTGTGATAATTTCGACATCATTCATCAAACATTTCGATTCGGTGCTTTTCATTTTGTCGCATCAAGAAAGTTACTTGCGACTCAAGTTCTTAAATCCCTCAAGAAGTAAAATGTGAAAAGTCGCCATGATGGATTGAAATACATTGCTTTATAGTGGATCGGGAAAAACTACATCCAGCCACGTGGTCCGTTACCAAGGGATTACGTCATTTTGACTAAAATCATAAACTCGGTTTACGCGAGAGTCAGAGCAACAGCGATGCTATTATTTGCTTTGGCGATTACAGAAAATTCGTTTTTCTGTTCTTGATTTGAATTGAACACCGACAGAAAACATGGAGTCACCGTCGGATTCGACGCGAACATCGAATTCGCGACATCGCGGTTTATTGACGCATATTGACACGAAACAAACGGACCGACGACGTCACAAACAGCGACGTCATGAACAACGAAACTTCATCTCTGTTTTCGTCAAGTTGGTCAAAAATCCATCTTCCTCAGTCCACAGCACTGCAGACCCCGAATCGTTCGTGTAACCCCCGTTCAGGGTGTGCCTGGGGCAGCACAGGTTGTACCACCAACCGCCGGAGATTTTTGCGCACCTTTAGTTTAGGCAAAAAGAACAACGAAACAATGAGGTTTTCCTCAAAATCTTCATATATTTGGAATGTGATCGTACAAGTCGATATTTATTGCAATTATGAAGCGACTGCATAAAAATAAAAGTTTTTCTTCTTGTGGTCAGGTTGGGCTTAACAAAATAAAAATTTGAGATCAAATAAGACAGCAAATCGGATGTGATGTTCCCGAAAACTAATTATGCAATTCAACAAGACTTTTGATTTTATTTTACTAGATATTCACGAATGTCTATTTTACATTCGTTTGAGCAACTTTCTAAACTTCCGATATAAAGTCAGGCCCGCACCCGGCTTTCAAGGTTTTGAGGGAGAAATAAGGTTTAAAGGGGGAAAAATTTTTGTTTTTGTTGTATGTTTAAAACAAACTTTTCTGGGAACAAAAAAATTTGGTGAGGTACAAAAAAAATTTAGGGGGCCACTACCCACGAATGCACCCCGTGGCTTCATAAAGTCTGTTAACACACAACGGTAATGTGGTGCCTTAATTACTACACATTACCTTTGCACAAAACGTTTTTCATAAATCTTTCACAATGAAATAAAATAATACCTAAATAAAATTTCGGAGATGCTTAATTTCACAGAAAATAACGGATGTTTAAAATCTGACATTTCTAATTTATATGAAGCTCACCCTTCAGTGGTGTCTCTGTCCTGTGTCGCAAACGCCGCGCCGTTGATGAACGTGTCGCTGTTCACTGAAGCGAGAACATCCGAGGTTGAACCTTCCAAAGTTATTCGGAAATTTTCGGCTTCATTCGCGACGAAGAATGATCTAGACACGAGTGAAAACAGGATGACGCTTTTAAAAAATTCATTCACTTTTTTCCGAAGAAAAATAAGTAAAATATTTATTTTATTTTACGCCCCTCAATAATCGTCACCAAAGTATACGTCACCACAGTGTGCCAGGAACCTAAAACAATCAAAAACGAGATTTCAAAATACTGAGCTCTTCTCATGAACATATAAAACCACTCAACCTACCTTTAGCAAAAATGCACACCGTCATTAATGTGAGGTAACAAATAAACTTCGTTGTAGCGAATAACATTCATAAAAGTTGGTACGTTTGAAAGAAACAAACTGAACACTTGAAATGTTACTGCTTGCATAATTTATAATCAAAATATTACTTCAATGACAGCGATGAGGTCGTTACAGCACATGTGGCTCCCAAACTGGAATGGATGGGATAAGATTCTGGTAAAATTTCATGTTATTTCGTGATTTGAGTCACAAAAATGCATGAATAAACTATACCATAAAAACTGCCGCGATAAGCTGGTAACTGTAAAAGCTAAACCTACATACTTGAACGTTGTCAAAGGTTTCATGAGGTATTGCCAATTTGCAATTAACTCGGCAAACTGTTGCAAGTTTCTTGACGTACTACCAAGTGGTCTGAGCCAAACCACAAGCGTTTGAATCAGGCCTGTAACCAGCTTGGGACACCAGGGGATCAGGCCTGTAACCAGCTTGGGACACCAGGGGGACGAAGTGTTTTCTGAGCGGGGCCCAAACTTTTCAAACTATGCCCAATAGTTTTAAACTATGTCCAACACATTTTACAGGAGGGGCAAAAAACTTTTCAGGGGTCCTCTCCCCCTGCGCTCCCGGTAGTTACAGGCCTGGTTGGAATCCACTGCTGCAGATGCCATGCGAACAACTTTCACTGTTTTTCTCACTGAGTAGACGCCGCAAGTTTTTATTCAAATAACGTTTTCAGGACTTTTTTTATTGTGTTACGATAAGAAAGCACGAGTGGCAAGTGTGCAAAGCCTCACATTGTGGCTGCAAGTAACAATAGAGATCACCCGAGGGGATCACTTTATTATTGCTTGTTCGTGCCACTTACATGTAGGTGTTATTCTTAGCGCACATCCCGTTCGTGGTGAATCGCACATTCCCCACTGCGCCGACTGGGAGGTTGCAATTCTTGCAAAGAACGTCCTAAAATTTCGTACAATTGTGTCGAATAACGAAGTTCTCTTAAAAGTTAACATGACAATGACAATCAAAAAAGTACTGAAAGCTTATGAAGCAGCAGTCTTTCGTGCTGCTAGGATTGAAAAATGAAATCTTTTGCAACTGACCCGTAGTCGGCATACCAGTGTCCATCACTTGCATTCCACAGATCAATGGCTAAACTGCAGCTCCCTCCTAGAGTCAAAGTGTGAACATGTTTGAGTCCTGCAATGTTAAGTGCGGCTGATGTTGACGTATTCTTGCAAATAATACAAGACAAATTTTCCCAATCTCCGTACGACACCGTTTCCATCTTTGTCGTCTCATCAAAGCAGACGGCGTTGATTCCCTGTTCTCTGCTCCAACTATTTGAGCAAAGGTATATTGAGCGAGGTTGTCGACCAAACCTGGCTACCAGCAGCTAACTATCAGGAATTTTTGGTTTGAGATCTCAGCACAAGGCGGGAAGCTTTGAGCAATATAATTATATTTCCAAGACTTGATTAAACAGGCTGTTAATTTTAAGAGTTGCAGATAAAAAATGGAACATTACATGTGTAGAAGAGACGTGTGGTCCCGAAAACAGAAATAAAAGTACTTGTTTAATTTATTGAAGTTTCACTACAAGCGTTTGTGCTGTTTGTCTGCATCAGTAGAAGAACGAAGGCAATTGCAAAACAAAATGTCTATGGCACTTGCTATATCTCAGGCAGCCACTGCGACGGACAGGGTTCCCTCTAAGAAAATTTTACACTGAGCAAATGTTTGTTTTAGTGCGCGTGCAATTGCGCAATCATGCGCAACCATGTTGACCCACAACTAGTCAAGCGTTTCAAGCGGTGTAAGGCTATGCATGGAACCATGCAATATACTGATTAAAGTTGTAACCATGCAATATACGGATTAAGTTTGTAATGTTTCAAGTGCGCGAGAATGAGATTTCACTGCGCAAATGGTCTGGTGGTACTGCGCATGCGCACAGTTAGAGGGCTCTGGCGATGGAGTCCTGCAGCACAGGTTTGTTGGACCCAAGAAAACAAGGTTTCAACCGTAACCGGCCAGCAATGCTTTTTTCAGAGAATTATGAAAGAAAGTTTATGGGTTCCTTTCTTGCACAGCTTGATTACAATAGTGCTACTCATAGTTACTCATAAGTCTACAGTAGATTTAATATTTGGTTGGCTGAAAGAAGCCGTTACGGTCGAGTGCGTTTTCCCGGGTCGCTGTTCCATGCAATTCAGAAGCCCAATTTTTTCAGTGAAAAACGATTTGTTTGAAAATTGTCTGTATTCTGGTATGTGCAATGAACAAAAACAGATTTTTTGTAACTTTTTGAAACTTTTCATAAAAGTAGTTAATCTACGAGGAAGACGATCCAACTTTATCATTTTTTATGTTGGTTGCGAGTGATTTGATTTGTATCACTGTCGTTTTTGTTACTTTTGCAATATTTAGTTTACGATTTACTATAATATACTGTTTTTTCCACAGTGAAAAAAGAAAAAAGCTGTTTGTAAATTACCCAACCAGAACGCTCCATTTATGCTCCCAAAACCATCGGCGAATTCTTCCCATGTTTTGTTTGGGAAATCTGGAATTTCTTCGATTATTCTTCTTTGCATGAGCTTCAGTGAAAATAACAACAAAACAGACAGCATGTCGAAGCTTGACTTAGTTCAAAACAGTTCAAGTTGTTGCAGAAAGAAATGCAGCACAGAAATAGGAAAGCTAACGCTTACCGGCATTTTGTTTCCCACGTTACAGAATCAAACTACAGATTCAGGAAAGGTGGACAGGTTTTGACGAAACGCAGTGGTTGAAATAAATGAGGGCAAGTGGGATTGTCACCAATAGCGCGCAGTGCTACCAGTGCAAAGTTGTTTTCAAGTTTACCACTTTCACATTTTACATGCAAAGTAACTCGGTCATTCCCGTGAACAATGTGAGCACAAATTGTCTAATGACATAAGAACCCATAACATTATTTCGTGAGCTCACACTCATTATATCAGATGCGACCTGCAGTTTGAGTCCAATTTATTTTGTTGAAGTACAATCGGTTTGAGTGCTGTCATGATAAATTCTTGTATGCATTACCAATGCATAGGCTTTCAATCCAACTCAAAAATGAGGCTGTGAAGCACAAAAAGTTTGCTGAGCTTTGCTCAGGCAGTTTTGGAACGCCATACGAAAAACTCACAAACCTATCTGTAGTGATGAAAAGGTGCTTTGACTGATTTACTCATTTACAGTCAGCCTGAACTGCTGCACTCACCATCCACCCATTGTCACATACAAGAACCGGAACTCCTGACAACTTAACAACATTATTTGTTGTTTGCACACAAGATATCGCGCCTCTCCCTTTGCTGTTTGTACTTGTCGACAACTGTGAGAGGCTGGTTTGTTCAGTTGGCAGAGTGGTTTTATCTGGAACAAATAATTATTTGATGCAGTTGTGATGTTTGTCAGCAATACATGCAGAAAACATCTTTATTTAAATTTACAGTTATTTCAAAGAAATGTCCAAAATTTGATTCGGAGGCCACATTGAGAAGGCCGCGTTTAGTGTGGGCCATACCTTCTAATGGAAATGGAAGCAAGTCAATGCAAAGAGAAGCAATTTCGGTTCAAGTTAGCCTCAATAACATTTGCAGTGATAACTTGGAAGAAATTACAGATTTGAAGACCCTTCCTGAATCACAGGCGTAGCCAGGGGGGCTAGGGAGCCATGCCCCCAAATTTTTAGAACGTATAGTTATTTTATTCTTTGAGAGGCGGTGTCGCAAACAAAATAGTGTCATTCGCCTAAAATCCTGCATTTAGCCCCTCCCCCAAATTTTGGGCTGGTTACGTCACTGTTCTGTTACGGCTCATCGGAAAGACTTTCCATGTGATATTCCAGTTACTTTAAGGTAATTGTGAGCACAACGTCTACATGTTGCCTGATTTACAGACAAGTACCTGGCGCGGACGAGGACGCTGCATCTACGGGTTGGTTCATCCATAAGAAAGGAATGCTCATTCCCAATGAGGAGGCTTTGGCTTTTATTGCTTGTTCCAAAACTGAAAATACAAACTTAGTAATGAATATTCTGCTCTCATCAAACCAAGTATCATACAAACATTCGCACTGCACAACTTTTGAATTATGCAGACTGACCGAAATACTATTTCAGGTTTTTCTACTGAACAAGTCAGCTCAGAATTTTTTAAAACATTTGGAAGAAATGATGGAAATATATTGCCCAGAATCTGTGCAATAAAATATTCACTGACCTCTGAGCTGCATTGATTTTTGTTCGAGGTTTTTCCGTAAATCTTTTAGCTGAGCATTAAATGAGCCGTTTAGCGCTGAAGAAGAAAATGAACTTGTTTTAATTACATGTTGTCCTGCAGCAGTTCAGATGAAATAACCCCCTACCATATCATATGCTCCACTGAAAAGTTCAGTTACCTGTTATACAATTTCATATTAATGGCACAGTAAATCCTACAAAAGCTTAATACAACAAAAACGTCTCATTAACTTTTTTCAAAACACGCTGCCATCAAATCCTGAAAAATATTGCTTTACATCAGTTTCAGTGTGATTTTGGTGGCGGCAATTGGCGGCAGGCCGAAGCCTGAAATTTGCTTCTTCCGGGGCAGTTGAGGTGAACGCTCTTGCCCAATGAGCGCCACGGTGATTCAGTCAGGGGCCGTGGATCGAACCCCTAGCCTTCCACTTGACAGGCGGACATTCTACTACTGAGTTACCGACGCCCAAAGAAAATTATTTGAAGTTGGTATAGTTTACGAATGAAAAGAAAAAGAAATTTTCCATACACTCGCTTTGTAATTTCAAGAGTCATGAGCGAGCAACCGGAAAAAGGAATTTGGAAATTAAGTGAATGCGAAAAATCTCATTGCAGCTGGTCGAGTCGATACAATCGGTTATTCAGATTTTTAGAAAAAACTACTGTTGAATTGACACCAAGCATAAGAATCGAAGAATGGAATAAAGTATGATGGTAGTTTTCCTTCTAAGAAAATTCTACCTTGAGCAAATGTTTGTTTTGTTGCGCACGAAGCACATGCAACTGCGCAACCATGCAGACACACAACCAGTGAAGGGTTCACAGCATTAAAAGGACTATGCGATATCTTTTACCGTATTAAATTTAGAATGTTGGAAGTGCGCGGGAATGAGATAGCGCTGCGCAAATTGTCTGGTGGTGTTGTGCAATTGCGCAGTTGCACACCTTAGAAGGAACTCTGATCATGCCAAGGAAGAAGGACGAAGATAATTCTAACGATGCTCTGCAACTGCACTTTTGCTACGAAATAAATATCACTGAGAAAACCTTCACGACCTTCCTGTCAAGTCATGTCTGAAGGAAGCAACAATGATGAGAAATCAGGTTGGGCGACAAGTTATAGCGGGTTTCCCACATTAGCTGCAAGGAAATGTTTTTGGGTAAACGTACAGGTGAAATGAAGCAACTATAAAAGCTATTACCAGGTTCCGAAATATTTGAGATTTTATTTTTTCTCTCCCGCCCAGCTCAGCTCACAATACCAATGCCGTTTTTCCAGAACTTAGTGGTGATATTTTGCTGCTCTACTTTGGAAAAAATGTGTTTCATTAACGTTGCCAATTTTAGCAAAAGCAAGAAACTCAATGTAAGCATGAAGTGCTTTTTTCGGTGATTCACATTATTATCAAAAGTACAATGCATGTGAGTAAACGGTTTGAAACATACTTTTCATTGCTTCCTCCAACCAAATCAGGTTTTGATTACGTTCCTTTAAATCTTTTTCGAACTGCTGTTGAAAATCTATAGGACAAAGATTTGGTAACGTCAACGCAATCGATTTTGCAATAACGAGTTCTTTATCAGATACTTTAAATTTTCAGGTGGTTTGGTAGAAATAAAACTTTCATGAACCTCCTTAGCCAAGTTACTGCTTGCGAAGTAACTTATTTACTAGACTATTTTATCTATTCCCTGTGTTGCAGAAGTCAAGATTTTTGCAATTTGGGCAAAACGTGTACCGTAGCATTTTCACATAAATTTGCACCATACATTTTTCGAAAAGCACATGAATCTATCGACTCCAAAACCTGTTTGCAGGGAGTTTTTCAGAACTTCCATATCAGACATGATCCGGATGTATCCGCTTCTCGTCGACAGCAACTGAAACCGAAAACAAACGTCAAGTATCACGTTGTGTATCGCGCAGTGACGTAGCAAGGGGGAGAATCCTGGGGGCCGCGGACCCCGAGCAGCACCTTCTGGGGGCGACACATTGTTGATAAAAATTAATTTTTGGTAGTAATTCAAAAGTTCTAGCTTTTTGTTTTTTTGAATAAATTTTTAAAAGTTTTAAAAGTTCTAATTCTTTTCAATTTTTGTGTTTAGAAGCCTAAAAACACGACATGTGTCTGTGGAGTGAGCAAATTGATGAAATGTTTACTCAAGAGTCTGGGTCAAATCCAATGTGCCCCAGTGTTTGTTTTGAAATCAGTATTTTTAACACACTTACTTGAGGGGCAATTGTGTCCCATTTCCTACACCTTTCTTGCCAGATAAAGTCATTTCAGCCATCCCAGACAAAGGTCCTTTGAACATAGGAAAGAGATGATATTCGACGGCAGACTAGCAAAGGTTAGGGCACTGGTTGTTCGCGGTATATATTGCCCTCCTCTCAAAATGTGATAAAAAAGGTTTTGCATGAAATCGCGGTAAATAGCCAAGGCTAGCTTAATCCTTTCTCTCGTAGCGTTGGTTCCTCAGCAACGCCCCAACTGCACATCTTAACATCCCCTGACATCTCGGCATTAGGGACGATGGTTTCGCTGGGGCGGCGATAGCTCAGTGGCAGTGTCCGCCTCTCAGTTGCAAGGTTGTGTGTCCGTTTCACCGACACTGTGTGAATCGCCGCAACGTTTCTTGGACAAGATCGTTCGCCTCAGCTGTCCCGGTATGAAGCATATTTCAGGCGTTGGTTCTAATTGCCATCGCCAAAATTATAAAAAAACATTTCTTGGCACATCTCATACTAGTTTTTAATGTTCAGTGTGATATTTTTAATAAGTGCCATGAGCTGTAACCTAGTCATTAAGTGGGTTTATCAACATTACATTTTGGCGGGTGAAGTCAAGAATTCTTAAAGGGGTAACGTTGCTCAGTTCCAATACAACGGCTGTTTCTCTGCATGACGTAATGTTGTCGAAAAATGACGTTCTTGAAGTGGAGCGGTGCAGTTGGTATGTTTGCGTGGGTAACGTTGAGCTCAGATTGTCGGTCTGAACTGCAAGTAGAGAGTGAATCAGAGCCAGCCAATAGGCAGCGTAAGTTTCGTAAAAGTCTCCTTTGTTCAATGGTATACGTAACATAGTCATAGAATTCATTTCAACAAGAAAAGTTTAGAAAAGGTGTTGTTATCATTTTGATGATTTTGAGGCAAGAACCTTAGTCTGAAAACCTAATGCAAGGGTAAGCGATATGTTTATATATGATTGTGGTTAACGCTTTTATTGAAAAGGGCATTAATCGAAATGGTTGTACAGCTTGGCAACAGCTGCGTTGAACAAAGTTGTTGAACGCAATTACCGTCGAACGTAAGACGTTGTAATCACTGCTGAGCATCCAAAAAGCCTTATGCCCCACCTGGCATGGTTTGGTAATACGGTTTTTGAAATAGACGGCTGTTGCTAACCAGTCCCGTCGTCACGGGGGGCTTTGATTGGTTTAGCCCTCCAAACAAAGCTTCAAACCCCCCAATGTTAAATGTGAAACACTACAAATCTGTTTTTGTCGAATTTTAAAATGTCAATCCCTCCTTGCACAAATGTAAAGTTCTTCAGTTGAAGACCTGCTGGTTCGGTTGGTAACGAACAAAGGCAAACTCTATGCACATGTAACTGGAAGAGGTCCATCCCAACAGCTAGACCAAGTGCGCAGGTTACGATGAAGACTGTAAACGAGCGCTTCTCAACCACAGCCGGTTTTAAACCTGTTTTAAGATGTTTTTTCAACATGGGTCCCCGCACCTGTAGAGGGCTTCACGCAAGTGCCGACAGAGTTAACGTTTGAAGGCTTTGTAGATTCTAAGAGAATTAAACCACTACTGAAACGTGAAGGGAATAATAAAACGTTCTTTACATCAATGATCTTATTATCAGATTTATTATTATAGCCTGCTATATGCAGTATACATGCTTTTTCAGTTAAAGACAGGGACATGAAATATTAACGTACATAAATGTTTACATCTGTAAAGTAAGTATGCCGCCATCACATCCCTTAATTTTTTTGGTTTGATCCCCTGAAATGAGTATGCTGTTAAAAGGCCATGCGGTGAGCTTACCGGAGATTAAAAACCAACAGCGAAGAAAATTCGACAAATCATGTCGTGTTCGTATAGGCTGTGCATATGTAAAGAAAGCCAAAAATAGGAAAATTAATGGTGAGAAAGGTGGCAACAAGCAGAAAAACCAAGACTCATAATCGACAATAAAAAACAAGACCCATTTCAGTCTGTGAGTGTTTGATTGTGATTTTCAAGATGCTTTATCAACCCTTATATCTCAAAATGTGCGCGAAACATGATCTTCTTTCATTTTATAGTTTGGTAAGCAAATTTGAGGGACGGAAAGGGCGGCACTTAGCCTCCCTACGTCACTGGTATCATGTCATGTATCACGGAAATTTACGCCCAGTCCCTTTCCTCAACCAATTTTGTAAAACAAAGTAAAGATGACAAAAATACTTTTACAATCGCGAGCTTTTAGAACCATAAAAGTAGATTGAAGCAACTTGCTACAGTACATACCTTTGAGATCGCTGCAATTTCGACCAATATAGAAGCCATTGCTAAAACTGAAAAACAGCTCAGTACAATTTCCTGAAAGGTAAGTCTTGACTTGAATGTTGCCTGCAAAGTTTTTGTTTAAATAAAAGTCACAGATGATTTGCAAACTTAGTTTGGTGAGTGCTTATCATCAACTGCTGTTGAAAACACACAAAACCTATAGTGAAATAAGGAGATGAATAAAAACGAAACGTGTTTATTGGGTTTTGTTAAAACTTCTTCCAACAAACCTTCTGACGTATTTACATGAAAAAACTGGTGAAAATCTGATCTTGTTTCATGATTACTTTTGAACAAAACGTGCGATTTAATATTCAGTGAGAACAAAAATAACAATCTTTTATTTTTCACGTTCTGTTTTCATCAAAATGGAACATGAATTGGTTTGTTTCTAAGTTTACAGAATGTTAAACTGGTCTGTTCAAGTTAGGAAGTCAGACTGTGAAGCAACAAACAACCAATTTTAAATCAATGCAGCGTTTCAGATAAAGTTTTTTTCGTCATATCGGCCGTTCCTACTAATCTTTTAAATCTCTTTTTAAAAAAAGGAATCACTTAATTTGAAGCTCAATGTTTATCACATCTTTCTTAACATTCTTATCAAAAATGAAAAAGAAATCTTTGAAAACAAAACGAAGAAAATTTCTTTCCTTCTTTATTTTTTGATTTAATTCGCACCAATGGTTCTAAAAGTCTGAAGTTAAAAAGCTGTGTTTTTCAACATGCAACATAAAGATCTGAGTGGAAACTTCACTAAATATAAAAAAGTTTCTTAAGGTTTCCTACCTTAGGTGCTTCGGCAGGTTGATCTACGAGCGACTTGCGGATCATCCGGTTCTCAGCCCGTTTCATACTATTAGACCTGTTGCTTTTAGAAAATCTGCTTGCCCGTTTCGTCGTGCTGTCTTTAGATAACATGCTCCTGGTTTTGGAGGCAATCGGATCGACTGAAGATCCATAAAAATTTTCAGGAATGAGGTTTTCGTCGACGGGAGTTCCGAAGTAATTTTCTGGAACCATCTTTAAGTCCGTTGGGGTTCTCAGGTATTCCTCTGGGACGAGGTTTATGTCGGTGGCACGGTCGTTTCCTGTAAAGTACCAACCATTTTCTTTGAAGCAAGAAAATCCTAAACCTTGAAAAAATCTCTGATTTTCAATAAATGCTTCGTCAACAAGGCGATGATTGCAAACAAACGTTTGTTAGGTCATACAAACAGACTGTTGGATACTTTTGATGCTTTTGCATCATTCGAGAAACAAGACTGTTCAAAGTTATTCAAAAACATATAAACCACAGAGGGTAATAATGTGTGATTTTACGTGTACATAACAGCCGTGCTGTAGGAAAAGAACGATACAATTGTTCAGTGCTACATTCATCCTTGCGACAAATCACATCACAGTAGCTCAGGTGCAAATCTCAATCGTTTGGGAATCTAGAACCAGTGGCGACACATTTGGCTTATTGTCGTCACATCTTGCTTCAAATACAAATTGGTGCCTTGATCACAATGTTATTAAAGTTTTCTTGCAACGTGAAATGTGCAATTCATACTTTAATTAATTCAATGCGCGGAAAGTACTTGCAACAAATCGTAGCTTTACATCATTGCGGAAAATACAAATCAACCACAGAAAACCGGAATGTATGGTTGACTTAAAAAAGAGCTCGCAGCGGTATTTTTTGTGAAATTAAATCGAAATAAAAAAACTGAAATCCAAACCTCAACGTTCTATTGAATCAATTCGCCAAATGTTTCTTTAACAAAAGTTCAGACTGGCAATGAATTTCAATTTTTTACGTAAATGCCTTGTTGAAATCTGCACTGCTCACCCAATAATTTGCTCGCCCATTAAATTGATCGCCCAATAATTTGCTCGCCCAATCACAGTTCACGGCTTTTGTTTCTTGGTTCGATGGGTTCAGTTATTATCAACAGACACTGACAGCATTTATGAAGGTTGTTGGACTGAGGTACGTGCTGCTGATGTGTCATATACCAGAATTGCATGTTGCGGATGTGGCCAATATCAGGCCTAAAATTCATTTTTTCACTAAAACCAAGCAACTACCTTTCTCACAGTGAAGCAAACCTTTGGCAAACAACTAAATTCTATTCGTTTGTTAATACATGTTCATATCGCTGCTGCTTTCGTGAAGCAGTTTGTAACTGCAGTGAAGCTCCCGCAAGCTTCGCCAGGACACAAGCGGAGAAAACATGCAAGGATGAAAATAGGTTTCTTGACAAGGACAGGAATTTTTAAAACAGTACTTTAATGGAGTTCCCCACAAATTGTCTCACAAAATCTGCTGCAAACGGTTTTCTTGTGACATGATTTGTGAGTTTATCTCCGGCAACTTGCGCATATTGAACAAAACATCTCCAAAAGAACGCAATTATTTTCTTTTGCTGTTTCTCCCATAGCTATTTTTATTCCATACTTTTCTTAACCCCCTTGTACATACTACCATTCTTTACACTTCTAGGTTGTGTTTGCTTGCCTAGGTTTTGATTGTTTTGTTTTTTGTTTGTGTATTTATGATTTGGTTTTCTTGTTTTGTTTTTTGTTTGTGTGTTTCGTGATTTGGTTTTCTTGTTGCCACGTAACCCTAGGGTTCCGCAGAACATGTAGTGGGGTTCCGTGAGTTTAAAGGGTTCCTCGTTTTTAGGGGAAATGATTTTTTGCTTCAATATGTTGATGCGTCATTATGAAGCTTTTTAGATCAACGTCTCGCATTCAGACTCCATGTGGGCCAGTTAGTTATACAGGAGGTTGAGTGCAGATGCAGAAAAAGAAATATTGGTAGCGGTTGCATTCATTGTTGTGCAGTTAAGAAGAACTTTATTGTTGCATCACAGTTGTGCGATGTTGCCGATGTGCAGTTCACAGTAGAGTGGACTGAGTAGAAAATTGATTCAGCCTGAGTCTAGTAGAGAGTAGGCTGAGCCACAGACTAGAGATGCTGTTCAGTTCAACCTTTGTGGGAATAAAGTAAAACGAATGTGAAACCCAACGTTTTACTATTTAGTCAAGCCAGATGAAGCAAGATAGCATATTTTCTTATGCGAAGCGAACTAATAACAGCGAAGGTGTCGACGGTAATGAGCAATGTAGTTCAAAATGTAAAAGAGGCATTTAATCCGAAGCGGACCAAATGTAATTCAATTGCCAAAGTTAGAAAACGGAACGGCACCTGTTTCAGATACGGTTTCTTTTTGCCGGATGACCAAATTCTATATGTAGCAGATAAATTCCATAAATGCAAGAACAACCGAGTCATTAAATTTCTAGCTTTTTAACTTCTGTAGTAACTGTTTATTTGTTGAAGTGTCTAATAACGCAAGCATGTTTGACTTTCGTACAAGTAATTCGTGTTTTTTTCAATTTCTGTTAATGGGGCACCATGGCAAACCGGAAAGTATATCAGCGGTTCCACGATGACAAAAAGGTTGAAGGCACTGATCTAGCAGCTCCTTCCCAAGTATATGCAACACCACGAGTTGAAACTGGACAGCAACAAGGTTAATTTAACTGTTGAGGGGGATCGACTCGATAACTCAACGCCCTGCTGGTGTCCTTGCACTAATTTGTGTTTTTTCTTGCTGAATATTAATTATTGCCAAATAAAATCAACTCAACCCAAGCCAACGTTAATTGCTCCTTTTCAAAATTCGATGTCATTGCGTTTCGAAAGAATATGGGGAGTGTCACAACCCTATAATTTGCCTGAATAGGATGTTTTAAGTACACTTTGCTTTTCTCACTACGTTTTTACAGTATATTGATCATGACACTCAGTGTTTGTATCTTGCAACGTATTGCTTGAGATGAGGAGCTCAAACGGCCAAAATTATTAGTTTCACTAAATACACATTCCAGAATTGCGTGATGTGGATTTGTGTCCAATACAGGGCCTAATATTCATTTTTTCTCACTAAAACCAGGCAACAACCCTTCTCACTGTAAAAAAAACATTGAAAGATAACAAAAATTTATATTCGTTTATTAACAAATGTACTTGTCAATCCTGCTTTTATGAAGCAGTTTGTAACAGCAGTGAAGCTCCCGCCACCTTTGCCAGGACACAGGCGGAGAAATAAGCAAATATGAAAATAGGTTTCTTGATAAGGATGTAATTTTTTTGGAATCCACCACACAATCATTGAGGCAATTTGCTGTAAACGTTATTCGTGTGACATAACTTGTGATCTCCTGCAACTGCCGCATATTAACAAAACTCAAATTAATGGGCATTCAAAAAAGGTTACAGCAATACCTACCACTGTTAAAGTTATTCTGAACGTTTTCAACTTGTGTTTTTGAAGCTGTAGACTTCGATTGTTGTTGATCTTCAGTCAATTCCTCTGTTCGTTCAGTGCCTCCTTCATCTGACACGACGTCATTACTGTCTAACTTGCTGGTGGAAACTTTTGTCAAATCTTCTGAACCAGAACCATCCTCACGATTTTTGTCTTCAACAAAACACAGTTTTCATTTTTCCTGTGTCTGAAAAGGATGTATCAAGTTCTGTTTTTCAGCTGTTTTTCACAGAATATTGATCATGATATTTAGTGTTGTATTTTGCAATGTTTTGCGTGAGATGAGAAGATCAAAATACCAAAATGGATGATTTTGTTCTTCACAAGAGTAAAATTTATTCTTTTGCTGCTTCCAAACTAACGTTAATTACTATTTTTCAAAACACGAAGTCAATGCATTCCTAAAGGGCATGAAGAGTGTCACAACCTCACAATTTGCCTGAAAAGGATGTTTTAAGTTCACTCAGCTTTTTCACCTACTTTTATAAAACATGGAGTTTACATAGAAAGCATTAGCAATTCATTAAACTATGAGAAGTGCTGCGAAACGGCTGCACCTGGTGAAATGTTTCTATTTCTGTTGTGGGAAGTCATGCATTACTGTCACGAAAGTGGGTTAAGAGTCAAAGTTCCATTTCCAGTGTGAATTGTGACTTGTGGGGTCAAAGGTCAAAGTAGGCACGTTGGCCGGCACCGAAAACGATTCAATGGAGTAATGATGGTCGTTAATAACGACATCAGTTTTCTTAATCTAATTATCTGATTTTGGTGATAGTTTTTAACAAAGAAACCAAAAAGGTGATCATGTACCACAAGTCACGAGAGGAGCTTCTCGACGTCATTTCGGTTGTGACGTAAAAGGAGTTGAGTTCATTGATTATTCAGTTTGACCCGGTTTGACCCGGTGCCGGTGTCAAGCGAAATTTCTGACCTCTGTGAAATTTCTGAGATGTTATTGTTTGTCAGTTCTTTTACTTCTCAGAATAAAGAAATTAAGTTTGGCAATTAGCTTTTTGATGTGTGTTGTGTAAATTAAAATATTTTGGTTAGATATCAGATACCCACAACAAGCTATAGTACGGGAAGAACTTTAACAGCTGAAAATTTTTGGACTTAGTCTTAGACCACAATTATTTTTCTTTTTCTCACCCTAACCCATACCCTAACCCAACACACTTACCTAAACACGCATCCCTAATCATCAGTTTTCTCAGCGTATTTGATATGTATAATATTAGTCTGTGCATGCGCACATGGCGTGAAGTCAGAAATTTCGCTTAACACTGGAATGTATGGTTGACTACGAAAAAGACTCGCAGGGTATATTTTGTGAAAAATCTGAAATCTAGGCCTAAACCTTTCAGTGATGACCCCAGCATCAGCCTCCAAAAGGACAACGCAGTCTAATCAAAGCAATCAGGAAACTGTTTCAACAGGAAATCGATTTCACATAATGTGTGAAGCAAAACTTTAACAAACAATTAAAACAACCTGTTAGTTTATTACCACATGTTCTTATCGCTGCTGCTTTCGTGAAGTAGTTTACAGCAGCAGTGGAGCTCCAGCCACCATTGCCAGGACACAAGCAGAAAAATAAGCAAATATGAAAATAGGTTTCTTGATGAGGGAAGTAATTTTCAACAGTACTTTAATGGAGTTCCCTACAAAATGTTTGAGAAAGCTCTTGTGACATGATTTGTGAGTTTATTTGTGAGTTTAACTTCCGCCTGTATGACAAACGTCAAATTAATGGGCATTCAAAAAAGTTACAACAATACCTACCACTGTTAAAGTCATTCTGAACGTTTTCAACTTGTGTTTTTGAAGCTGTAGACTTCGATTGTTGTTGATCTTCAGTCAATTCCTCTGTTCGTTCAGTGCCTCCTTCATCTGACACAACGTCATTACTGTCTAACTTGCTGGTGGAAACTTTTGTCAAATCTTCCGAACCAGAACCTTTCTGATGATCTTGATCTTCACAAAAACAATTCTCATTTTTCCTGTGTCTAAAAAGGGCGTTTCAAGCTCTACTCTTCAGCTTTTTTTACGGAATGTTGATCAACATATTTAGTGCTGTATTTTGCAATTTATTGCGTGAGGTGAGGAGATCAAAATACCAAATTGTTGCTTTTACCGAACTAAACACTCATAAATCGACATTGGACATGGCCCTATATCTTTCCTAGTCAAATTGAAACTACATACTTTACACCCAACAAACGTATGCATGCATTGGTTTTATGAGCTTTATCTACACAAAATAACTGAGGAAGTCTACAGTCAGGCATGTATTTCGAATGGATGTAGATGAAAGGTAATGAATGGAGAAGCTGAATTTTTATTGATTGCGTGCATTGCAACATATTTATTTAACGACAACTGGCGGCAGACCGAAGCCTGAATAATGAAAAAAATAAACATTGTATACGATCCAAAAAAAAGAAGTAAAATTCAAACGGGGTTTGGGGGCGATGCACAACATATTGTGCGGAAAAAGAGAAGTATGAAAGTTTATAGGAAAACCACGATATATGCGATGTCGTTCGTGGACTGTACATAATTGCAATGTGAGGTTATTACAAATAAAGTACCAATCACTTTTCAATACAAATTACGAAACACACGAGGCTTTGGAGTTAATATGTATTTTACAAAACTTTGTTAAAACCTCAAAACGTAAATTTTTGGGTACGTGATGATTTTTCATCCAGGGGTGACGAACATGCGGTCCACAAAAGAATTTCGTGCGGCCCGCGAAGCATTCAGGTGAGACCAGCAGTTATTGCTTTCGTTTGTTGTTTGTTTCCGTTGACGAACAAATTTTTTCGTTTTTAACAGGTTTCATAGCATGACTAAAAAGTTGTACGGCCCGGTTACTCAGCGGTAACTGACAAAGTGGCCCGCAATAGCAAATAGGTTCGTCACTCCTGGTCTAATCAATACAAAAATAGTTTGATTGTTCATCAAAGAGGCTTTTACCGTTTTCATCCATCAGTGATGATGATCCACAAAGAAGTCCTTCGAAATAAAAGACAATTTGTCCAGTTTTTCAAGGGTTGCTTCTTTCCGGCTGATCTACGTTTACAGTTTCACTGCAAGCGAAGATGGAGTTGCTGGAAATAAACTTTTTGCCACTGAAAAGTTTTCGTACAATGCCGTGATGAGGTTTCGTGGTAACTGTTGCCAACAACTACCGGACAATTAGTTTTATCAGAATGTTTAAAAGAATTGATCAGTCATGTGAATGAATCATTTGTTTGATTTCAAAGACCATTGTGACTCATGTTCATGCAAAAGTTGTCAGTCAGAAAAATTTAGATCTTGTGTTTTGAAGGTGCTCCACGGATTAGCCTCGCAGCAGCATGCCTTTGAGTTCGCGTATGTGATTGCGATCAAATAATATATTCAGGCAGTCAGTAAGCGACGAAGTTTAATTTGCGTTTACTTACACTTCGTTGCTTGAATCGCTCTTTTCTCTTTCTCTTGATGCCGGTAAAAGCACATTTGTGGAAAAGTGCACTTTCGAATAGGCGTGGCAACAATACCGCTTCTGATTTATGGCGATTTTGTTTTAAAGGCAGAAAATAACAGGTTGATAGGTTAGAAGTGCAGGCTAGTGGTCAATACAGGCTTAAACAATTTTGTTATTGGACTCACGATTACTGGCCCCAGCTAAGAATTTCGTAACGGCACGTTTGCAGTAAAAGTTAAAAGTGCATCAAATAAAAGGGGTGCATTACACGAAAACTAAGGCTGGCTGAGTGACTGAAAAATGTCCTTTTAAGGCAAAGCTACATTATTATGTGCGGACGAAACTCCGTAGCGTGATTGGTTATTATGCTTCGTTGATATTTAGAACCAGGCGACAATAAACTTTATTGGGAATTTAGTTGCCTCGATGACTTGATATACAAAAAGTTTGAAATCATCCCAAACACACGTGTCTTGCCTCTAACCCAGTTGTTCTTAACCTTTGCAAACACGCCGAACCTTTACGTAGTTTTACAAGATTTTGTGGAACTCCATTTCTGCTCCATATAACAGGAAGTAAAAATGGATTACTGAAATCAGATCACCTTCGTCAAACCCCTGAAACGACTCCGTCGAACCCTAGGGGTTCGATCAAACCAAGGTTAAGAACCTCTGCTCTAACCACAGGTTTGAAACAATTCTGCATTGGATTCCTGATATCTTGAATTTTTCGATGCGAGACGCTCGCTTGGAAAAATCTGCTAAAATAATCTCTTGCAAGAAGTGCCTTCGTACAATGATGACCTTTCAACACGTTTCGACTAACCTTCTAAAAACTTGAAAATTGCTTATCATAAAACTTGAAAGGAATGTCGCACGCATTGTTGACTTGGAAAACATAATGTCTTCAATATTTTTCCAAATATTTCGTTCCTTTCTTTCATTCCTGACAAAACCGCCATCATTTATTTTGTGAGAAAAGCACATTCAGTGAACACATAAGCAAGTCAAAAAGTGAGACGATGTCCTTGTGCTTCATACATCTTTAAGTATTTTATGGTCAAGTAACAAAAACGTTTTCAAGTGTGGCCCACGAAATAGCGACGCATACCTGACTGCAAAGAGGTAAAATGAACTGAAATGAACAAGGCCCACCACGCAAAAGCATTGGAAGAAAAGCAGAACCATGCCAAGTGTTAACACAAAGGAATAGAACTACGTTTGAGTGACGCTGTTTTTAACAGTTTGCAAAATCGTTGCATTCAAGATCAAGTATTGCATCCATAGCGACTTCAAACACGTATCTCTCGGTCAAAATTTGTTGAAAAGCAATAAAATACATTTCATGTGACAGCGAAGTGCGTTGCAGAGAGTTATCCTTTGTGCATCGTGACAAGTCCCTCTCATTTTTATTCTGGTAAGAACGTTTTTATGAACATAAACGAGGTGTTGAAATCATATTTTCCGGTAGAATTCCATAGTCTGTCTCTAGAAAATGTGACACATGATTTATAAGCTGATTATTGTGGAAACTACAGCGCATTTTTCATTTTTAGCATCAAAGATTTCACTCTTAAATGTAATACCTTTCATCAAGGTTATGTGTAATATTTTGTTTTAACTTCCTCCACATGCCTTCTGGTCTCATTGATCGAGAAAAATATCAAAGAATGTTTTTAACTGTTATATTTGGAGTGTCACGAGTGGTCTGCGGCCCTGCTTGCACTGTGGGCCACGCGGCTAGTTTGGCAGTGAATGTTGCACTGGTGACGAGACAACTGATTTAACTGTTTTGGTTCACAACTAAATTTTAGAATAAAAATCTATCTGGATTTAGCAAAGTATTTGATGACGAGTGTGCAGAAAATAAAACTTAAGATGATTAGACGTTTGTTTCTTCTTGCACCGCTCAAGATTTTACAATTTATTCGCTTTTTTCGGTCCCAACGTCTTTACGAACCGTTGGCGCCTTCTGGCAAAGTTGGGAAATGCTGAATGTTCGGAAAATTGAAATGACCGACGCAGTTGCAGATCCCGATGCTTGCCAATGTGGAGTTCGAGAAACTGACAGGCAGCTTGTATTTCCATAAAAGCTTAAATTCACACAAAAAACGACGACAGGGAACTTCAGCATAGAGAGCATCTTTTGTCAAAAACACCGGTCTTCTTCAGTAGGAACTTAGGAAAGTTGTGTGTATCAGTGAAGCCGTTCATCAGAATCTCCAGTTCCTCTTTGGAGAATCTTTCAGTGGTGACTCTGCACAAAAACAACTAAATTTATGAGAAGAGAAAGTTTGAGGGTAGAAAACGTTGATGACACAGTCGTCGCGAAAACCACTGTCAGGGAAAAAATATTTTCACAAATCATTAAATTATAAGCTCACAAGTTTATTTACATTTTTGTGTTTGTGATTATTGCGGCGGGGGTGGGGGTTTGCAGTGGGGGCTCCTATTTAATGATATTTTGAAAATGTTACAGTTGAAATCTCTGGTCGTTGCTAATAGCAACGAGGAAGACACTTTTGAGCATATTGCAGTAAAAATAAAATCATTTGACGTTTAGAGTGACGTATTTGTGTTAACATATCATTTTTTACAAAATGTCGTTGGAGTGTTAATTTTCATTAAACGTTGTTCTACAAAGTTCAGATATATAAATTTAAATTATTTCACTTTGCACCGTGACCCTCCTCAGAGGAAAGCGGTTGTGAAAATAACTAAATGATTGAATGAATTTCAATTTCAGCCTTTCAGGATTAGAAAGTAAGGTTTTTGAATAAAAATCACGGTTGCATTCTGCTTGTTCTTCTCCATAGTCATACCTGTATCATGTGCTGTTTTCATCAGACTGACTTTATTCTGCGGTTCCGTCAACTTTGTCATTCATGTTGTCCAAAGCTACAAAAAAATTAATGGATGTGATGTCTATGTCTAGTGGTCACGCTCTACTTGAAATAACTATATCAACCGCAAAAAATACAAACTTTTGTTTTAATTTGCACATTTTGAATAAGAGAAAATGGTCGATTTTTAAGTAAATATCAGCTTTCGAAAGGGTAAATGTTTCTGAAAATACGTGACATTCCCATCCAAAAAGTCTTAAAACGTTATTTTTTTAATCAAGAAAACGGTAGAATTAATCATTAATAGTAGGAACTAAAGGTCATGAACTTTCATTAATCATTATTAGTAGGAACTAAAGGTCATGAACTTTCAGGCTGGTGATTCAAAGGATTCCCGTCCAAGCATTCAGTCGCGATTTCGTTCTTTCGTTTCTGTTTCCAAGCTTTAAAGAGCAGGTTCTCATTTCCAGTACAAACAAATAATATCATGCAGCTAATATACTGGTCATCTTGTTAAGATGAATTTATCTTGTTAAGAAGACATTAACAAGTTAAACAAACAAATTATCATGCCGCTGATAAATTGGTTATCTTGTAAAGATGAATTTATCTTGTACTGAAGACAATCAACAAGTCACGAGTTCAGTGCTTTTCGATTGGTGGCGAGACGCGAAAGGCAATTCTGCGTCCCAAGCAATAATTATGAAATTTGTCGTCACAGTTCGATGAAAATAACTACAAACGCGGGCCAATCGCCTGAACGGGTGTGGACAACAACAAAATCTGTCACGACTCAAAACCTTAAAACCTCTTAAAAGGCATCAATTTGTTCCCTGTTTGACGTCACGTACCTATGATGTCACTGAACATCCGCGAAATTGTTGCTGAAAGAGATCTGACGTTGTGGAAAAAAGTGAAGTTTATGTCTGCAAACAAGATGCTGAACTTTCACACTTGAATAAAACTGAAAACAAAAATTAACTTAACAAATTTAAACAAACAGTTTATTTTTTCTGAGTGCAGGAAATAAGATCAAAATATCCGCCTTACCGCTGAACGGTTTCTGCAATCCACCGACAATTTCGGAAACATTGGTGAGTTTTGCTTCAAGTAGTAGACTTACTGCTTCCAAATCTGATGATAAAAGGGTTTCGTGGGAATGCATGAATTTCAATCGTCTATTTATTTGAACAACAATTAAGTCAAAGATTAATGCACAGTCACTTGTTCAAAACCAGGTGAAAATTTAATGTGCATGAAAATCAGCAGTTCTCGTCCTCAAGGAGCTTCTGATTACCTTTTCTGAAAAGTTTAACACATCCTATGCACACAGATTTACACACGTGCACGACAAGACATCAGAGGTGGCCGTGGATCCGGAGTCGACTCCGGCAGCATCTTGCGTTTTTCTTTCGGATCCGGATCCGGAGTAATAAATTTGTGAAAACTCGGACCAGGATCCGGAGCCACTTTTCAATTTCTGCAGCAGCAGGAGTCTGTCTGATCATTCATAAAGTAAACGCATTGGTAAATTTGGGTTGGATCGACTGTAGCCAGAGTCTAAACAAGAGTCGGATTTTCAAATTTGAAAATTTCCGGATCCGGATTGAAATATTTTGGAACAGGAGCGGAGTCGGGGTCTGCAAAAGTGACCCCCGGCGACCTCTGCAAGACATATCTACGTATAAGCACAGGCAATCACAAACTTACATAGACCAACATATAATATAAAGAAACGCGCACAGTCATCTTCACACATGTTTTCGCACACTTACACACACGAAGATTAAAAATTATATTAATAGGGTTTGAGATTTTCAATTTTTTAGCAAGAAAACCTTTTGTGGTGAAATTTTTTTTGATTCCTTCTAAATCCGACGAAATGTTTTCTTGAAAGTAATCGATTGTAGCGGTCTGAAAAAAAATTATAAGCAACTTGAACTTCAGAAACCAAAACATTTCGAAAACTTTTTTTCAACTGCGTGAGTCTTCATTAAACTGCGTTACACTCCTGAACAACGAGCGAACAAAGGGCAAAAAAATCCAACTGCCATAAATTTTTGCTAATCAAAAGGGTGTTATTGTTCGACAAAATCCGTGATTTGCACAAGTTGTATTGTTTACTGCAGCAAATCGCTTGCTCCAAAGACTCGATCCAACCCACGCTTAAAGTTGAATAGTACTGCGCAGGAATTATACGTGAATGTTTTTCTTGAGAAATCATAATTAAAGCTTCAAATTTTTTTCCAAATTCAATGGATCAAGCAGCAAGACATTCCCTGCAGGAGAGGATCAAGATTGTAGAGGCCTATTTCGCTATTGAGCTGTGTCCACAAAGTAGTGGTGTTCGAGGAAAAAACTTGTGGCTCACAAAACTTACGTCTGTAAGGCAGACCTATAAAAACTTTCAAAGGAGTATTTTCAAAACAAAATGCAACTCCGTCAAAAATGGATACATCTATGATGTAATTCGTACTCAATACTAGAGGTCAGAAAGAAAGCTATACAAATAATGAGTTCTGAAAAAGTCGTTCAGAATTGTTGTGTGTTTACCGCGAGACAATAAGTCCAGATGTTTCTTCAGAGCTTGCCATAAAAGCTTTCTCTCAAAGTAGTCTCGTACCACAGTCTCTCCTGTACTCACCAAAGCGATGCCGGCTGCCACCCCGATGACGGATATGATTCCAAGAATGATTGAGGTAACTTGGAATACTCGTACAAGACTGTCGCTTGGTTCTGGAAGAAAAAAGAGAAGTATCCTCTCCACAGATCAACTCCCACAGGAGTCTAATCACATTGGTTCATGGGTGAGGAAAGTCCAGGTCCGCAAACAGGGGGGTTCAGTGGGCCATTGCCCCCTCAGAAATTTTTAAAGGCATGTTTAATTGTTTGGTACAACACTAAGTTGCACTCATTCCTTCCCCAGAAAATAGCAGATGGTTGCGGCCCTGCGAAGGTCCAGGAGCCTGACTTGCGGCCCTGGGGAGGTCCAGGAGCCTGACTTGCGGCCCTGGGGAGGTCCAGGAGCCTGACTTAACAAAACCTATCCCCAGAAACCACCGCTGTAAAGTCGTCTGCCTGCGCGATTTTTTCAGCAGATTTTGCAGATGATTTTGAAAAAGGAGGTTACAGGTCTTCGAAAATTAAGATTGACTTGATCTTCATTATCATGAGGGTTTGTGAATAAACCACAGTGAGCACAATGGAAGCAGCCTGTGTTATCCAAGAAGTTTTGAAGTCTTGGAGAGATAAACTATTACTTAGGTCAAAGTCAAATTGGTGACATCACAGGCTTGAGACTGTCAAGCAGAGCATGTTTGGCATTTTCTGCAAAAACAAGATTTGTGTGCAGCAGGGGTCAGCAACCTACTGCACGCATGCCAAACTTGGCATGCCAAGCAATTTCTAATGGCACGCAGAAGCTCCAAGTTTCACATATCAATTTTGTTATGGTTCACACAGAAGGTATATTGACCTTGACTTGTATAAAATACGCACGTCTTTCACACACTGAATGATTTGAAACCTTTAAGTCAGCGCACAGTTAGCAAAAGGTTGCCGATCCTTGTGTAATTTCAACAATTTAAGCTTAAATTTTTATATTGAAAAAATACAAAAATTTGTTTTTAAGAGTTACTTATAAGCATCAAATTATCTTTGAACTAGTTGATACACAGCAGGGTTCAGCAACCTACGGTATGCGTGGCACACTTGGCACGCCAAGCAATTTTATGGCACGCAGGAGCTTCATGTTTTACATATCAATTTTGTTATGATTGACACAGAAGATAAATTGACCTTACTTGAATAAAAATGCGTATGTTGTTGGTACACTGAATGATTTGAAACCTTTAAGTCGGCGCACAGTTAACAAAAGGTTTCTAAACCCTGATGTACAATATACATATAAGATGCATCTACAATATATATGACATATCAATCTATGAAGATGAAAGGGTACTGGAATTAAATAAGTTATGCTGATAGCTCTTTGAAGATTTGGAAATATGTAAATCTGTAAAACCCATAAAATATTTGTGGTAATGCTTAATAGGTGTCGAAATGCATGTTGGTATCGATTAATAAAAACTTCGTAGCTTTTAATTATCATGTAGATTTGAATAAAAACAAGTTTCTCTGAATGGTAATTAGGTCGAACTCATTTATGGACACCTATGCAGCTATCTCAGACCAAGGGATGGTTATTAATTAGAAACCACCAGTCACCGGAGCATGAATTCAGTTTGCTGGGAGGGATTCAGCATGTAGGAATCGAACCCTGCATGCCAGCATTGGCGGCGCATGCTGCACTGACTGTATCACTTGGCCGGTAGTCCAAAATTTTCGTAATTATCAAAAAAGTTTGCGTTGATGTTACGCACTATTGCAAAAGCCAAAGATTTGGGGAGCTTTTCTTCGTATTTCTTTTGTATTTGGAAGAGCTCCAGCTGTCTACACCGTATGCACGTTATAATTTAAATTTCAATGAAGTTTCTTATGGCTCTTTTGTAAAATTTCCCTTCGTAAAAACATATTAATTTGCCATAAGAAAAGAAAACTAATCTCTAGATCAACAAAATTAAAACTAAATAGGCCTCGTTTTCATATTTTCCAAACTTACAGGGCCATCTACAACGGTATGAAAATTCAAAATATTTCCCGAACATTCTGGGTGAAATGAAGTTAACTTTCAAGGACTCCGGTGCTTACCTGCAGGGGTGTAGTGGGGTGGGAACGCGTGGGAACGGCGTTGCCGTACCTTTTTTTGGTGTGAGAACGCGTTCCCACACCTTTTTGCACTAGTAACATTACTTGAAGATGTGGGATCCAAACGATTACGTTAAAACATGGCTGCGTTTCACAGATGTGCTAGCGACACGCACATTCCCACTGCTAATAAAGTCTACAGTGAAACAGGACGAACCAGTGTGGAAATTCTTGTAGGCGAATGCTCACTTTGAACTGTTTGGTGCAGTCTTCCTTTTTATTTGGTGTGGGAACGGCGTTCCCACACCAATTTTTTAGCACAACACCCCTGCTTACCTGACATGTCTGGAGCGACGTCAGCATTGCATTCCTTTCACAGCACTGCTAACCAGTTGTTCGTGATTTTTAAAGAGGCAACCTGAATGTAAATATGTTGCGAATCAACAAATATTGCTGCCTTTTTCAGGCATTTTTTGTTTTTTGCTGTGCAGATCCACATTTTAACCGAAAGGTTTAAATTTCCTGGATAGCGTGCTTTTCCATAATACCGTCATAGCGTCTACCAATGTGTTTCCTTTTGTAAAAACCAACGTATCAGTCACATCTGTAACTATGCAGATCACACAGGTTGTGGATATTCCATCTACTACACGTTATAAATTACCTTACTCAAAGAGGATGTTTGAGGTAAGAAAGACCACTTATATTGTAAACATATTCCAGACCATTTTTTATATTGCGTGACCAACTTTGCGTTGTAGCGCATCCGAAATTTCGCAATAAGCTTGCAGTATGTACTGTAATATATTAGAAAAAACAGCTAGTTCACCATTTTTTACTCTGACGAAAGATTTATGATAAACAGACATTTTCTTCACGAGAACAGATGACTTGCTGAGGTGTAGTGTGGTTGTTGAACAACTTTACACAAACTGATCTTTATGGAACGGCTCGACGGATGTACTTTACCTGAAATTATGCTTCGGAATCCCAGGCTTCTCAGCAAAGCACACAAGGCCAGAAAAGTTTCACAGGGGGCCTGCTGGAAAATAAGTTATAGTCAACCGGATGAAGGTAAGTTTTATTTTCAAGCGATTGTTTCGTAGAATATACTATTGTGATGAAAGAGTCTTAGCAAATGCAGGGTCCGATGTTTAGTCTATGAATGGAAATAGTTCAGCTGCTGGAGGCAAACTCATTCAATCCTTGGAGCTTGTGATAAAACCCCAGTAATTAGCGCATCCAGATGATTCAAGCCTGAGTGAATCCAGTTGATTTTCTTGAACAAATGCAAGTTACTAACAGGCTTCTTTGGTAAACGATTTAGATATAACGATGTGTTTTGGCGTGCATTGATAATTGATGCAAGATCTTTAAATGTCATTTTTGCCATTTTGCCATTGTTGTTTCCATAACTGCTGAAGTTATACAGTGGGATAGATCACGCCTCACTAAACTACGTAGGTTGGGTTCAATTCCCGGTCGCGTTATATCGAAGATTTGAAAAACGAAACTTACGGTTTGTCCAGCACCGTGTTCGGAGTTGATGGGTAGATGCAAGGGAAAGCTGCACGCGCAGTGCTGACTGACATTAACTTGACACCAATGCAGCATTCACTGCGAAAGCAACAGCGTCGCCCACGACACAAGCTGATGTGGGCGAAGCATACAACTCATGATACTCCAAAGCAGCGCTAACGCGAAGATAATGAAACATTCATTTTGAAATAAACAATTTCAAACAAAGAGTTAAAAGTCATTATTTGATATTTTTCTCCATTACTGAAGCCAGATGTTTTGTGGAGGAAATGGGCGAAACTGTTAGACAGCCTTGATGACAAATATTGCGTTTAAGGGGGAAATCTTTGATGCTAAAAATGCATAACAAGCAGTATTTCCGATCATGTTTTTAATCTTCTAGAGCCAGGCTATGGAATTCTACCGGAAACTGTTTTCAACACCTCGTTTAACTTCACACAAACGTTCGCAGAACAGCAGAAAAGAGAGGGACTTGTCAAGATGCACAAAGGATAACCCTTTGTCCTTTGTAACGCGCTTCGCTGTCACATAAAATGTATTTTATGGCTTGTCAAAAAATTTTGACGTAGAGATACGTGTTTGAAGTTGCTGTGGCAGCAATACTTGTTCTTAAATGCAACGGTTTTGCAAACTGTTAAAAGCAGCTTCACTCAAAAGTAGTTCTGTTCCTTCGTGTTGACATGGTTCTGCTTTTCTTCCAATGCTTTTGCGTGGTGGGCCTTGATCATTTAGTTCATTTAATCTTTTTCAAGCCAGGTACGCGTCGCTACTTGGTAAGCCACACCTAAACGTATTTTTGTTAGTATGCCATGAAATACTGAATACATGAAGCACCAGTGATAGCATAACTCGAGTCAATGACTCGACTCGACTCGACTCGAGTGACGATTTTTGGTGACTCGAACTCGACTCGAGTCACGTTGAACAAAATGGTGACTCGACTTGACTCGAGTCACGTTTTTCACAGAATGACTCGAATCGAATCGAGTCACAGTGAATGACTCGAGACTCTAGTCAGAGCCATCTTTCAAAATCTCTGAGTTCCTGATGGACAAACCCAGTTCGTTTGCACACAAAGAAATGATGATTTTTTGCTTCAGTGATGATTGGGGGAAATTTTCTGTTTTGATTGTCTAGTTGTGCTATGCTTCATTTTGAGGATCAAGTGTTCCCCACTTGCGTAGAGGCAGACCTGAGACTTTGCTTTCACTGAGGGGTCAGTAGGGGCACAATATACTGACACCTTATCGTGGTTTAATGTAGTATTTGCATATCGTGATCATGGCAGTGGGCCTCATACTGTGACTTTGTGTCGCTTTCAGATACCAATAAAGCGATTTAAGTCTTTCAGATTCAAATCCAAACCAAAACTCTATTGCAAGATATAATGCAAATGCGAAAACCGAATCTCGTTTAAATCCAAATTCCTGCCACTGTTATTAGCTTGAGCCCAGGTGGCGACCTGATTACGCCACATATAACGTAGAATTCGTAGCAGCCATGGAAGAGAGAACCTGATCAAATGAGTAATCCCAATTGCTATTGTGCTGAGGCATGTCTGTTTGACTCTTTCTTTGGTTGGCTGAGGGCGACGCAGCATTGTGCTTGCAACAAATGGCTCCCAGCGTGTCGGTGGCTGCAATCCACTGTTAACCTGCAGTCAACAGTAACCTGCAGTCCCAAAACTGAACCGAAAGTTACAGTAATCTGCAGTCGCAAAACTGAAGTGAAAGTTGCGAAGAAGTTCAAAAGAATATAATCAATTCCAATCCAATTCTGTTTAAGCAAAGATGATAACATCCAAACCATCAACGTATTGAAATGTCGCAAGATTGAATTACAAATACATGTTCATGTCTGGTCATTTTCGTGTATTGAGCATATGAAAACCACACTTTCAATGCAACGCCAACTGAAAGGTTCCAACAACATCCCCTCGTTTTTGCAATGAACCGCACCTATTGCACATTCTTTTTGTGAAGGTTGCTCCTGGCACCATCTTCACATCCTGGTCAGAGCACCACTTTGTTGTGATTAGAAAGGCCGAGCAGCAAGTGCGCAAAGCTTCACTCTGTGGCACCAAGAAACAATGAAGATCCCACATCGTGATCATTTTACATCTGCTTGTTCGCACCACATGGGTGTGGTCAATCATTTACATCCTGTTCGTAGTGACAGTAAACAAACTTTAGCCTTGCGGCAAGCTTCTGAGGAATCTGCCTGCTTTCTGCTTTCATTCTTCTGCGACGATTAAAACTTGCAAGCGTATCTATTTTTCATAGTTAAAGACCACAAAGGTGGCGGCAAGTAAATCAGTCACAGTTTATTGACGGGGAAACTAGTTTCGCGTTTTCCAACGCATCTGTTCGTAGTGAATCGCACATTCAAGACAATGCTAACTGAGAGGCAACAACAGTTGCACCAAGGTTGGGCTAGACTTTCTGAAATGACTGAGAGTGAAAGAAACAAGTAATATGCAATCTCAATGAACTTGGATATAAATAACCTGCAATCAAACTTGTTAAAACAACATTGGGCACAAATTTCTAACTCATCTGGCGCCATGTCATAGCATGTTGGGCACCATTTTCTAACTTATCGGGAGCTATTTCATAGCAAAAAAATGTTGTAGAAAAACGTGAAATTTCGTGTGACCCGACATTGACTCGAGATTGCAAACCAATGACTCGGAGTGACTCGACAGTTCTCGTGACTCGACTCTGGCTCGACTCGACCAAGTCATAACTCTGACTCTGACTCGAAAAAATATTAGATGACTCTGACTCTACTCTGACTCGAGGGGTTTTTGACTCTGACTCGACAAAAATGACTCGGACACATCATTGTGAAGCACAAGGACATCGTCTCACATTTTGATTTTCTTATGTGTTTAACTAAATGTGCTTTTCTCTCAAAACCAATAATAGCAGCTTTGTCAGGAGAAAAAGAGGAAAAGAAATGATGTAAAAGAGGAAAAAATATCAAAGACATAATATTTTCAAAGTCAACAATGCGTGTAACATTCCTTTCAAATTTTATGACAAGCAATTTTCAAGTTTTTTGAGGAATTAATTATCCACATGTTAAAATTTTGTCATTGCACAAAGATCAAACTTCCTGCAAAAATATCAAATGTTTCCAACTGAGCACCTCAGGTCAAAAATATTTAAGATGTCAGAGGACCAACGTAAATTCTCTCAAACCAGCGGTTAAAGACAAGACAAGTAACTTGAGGGTGATACAAAATTCATTTCAAGTCATTGCAACAAGGCAGCAAAACGATTCCCAACAAACTTTGTTGTCGCCTGGATCTAAATATCAACAAAACAGTATAACTGGTTACTGAGAAAATAAAGTATCTTTGCCCAAAAAGAACAGTTTTCACTCATTCAGCAAGAATTAATTTTTATGTGATACATCCCTTTTATTTGATGCACGTTTGAATTTTACTGCAAACCTGCCGTTACGAAATTCTTAGCTGGGGCCAGTAGTCGTGATTACTATCACAGCAATGGTTCCCAACTTTTTTCTCCCGATTCGCGACCCCATTCGCAAATATTACGTAAACATGTTAGATTCACTGTATTTACGTTATTTTACGTTTTTATGCAAAATAATTACGTTCTTATGCAAAACAAACAGCACCTGTGGTAATCAGTTGGGCGACTGAACTTCCATCTATGCAACTAGCCTTGAACTTCTTGGGGGCGTGTTGGTGAGAATTAATCTCATGTCATTGTCGACTTCCAGCCTATTCCTTGACTTCTGCTTTAATGTGGACAAGGGTTGAAAATATAGCCTCATAGACAGGGTGGATATCAGAATTAAGGAGCCTGAGACAAATTCTTATAAAGGTGCTCCAAAACAATTGTTGAACGACCCCTTTGGCACATTTGCATATAATTTTTGTTTTATTTTGAGAAACATATGGACTTGCTTCAGATCTTATTAAATGTGGCTATAGATTAGTTCATAAGCTTTTTAACAGAACAGTGCAAAAACCTGTTTTTTTTGCTGAGACCTTTCGCTTATTTGTCTAGTAATAGTACTCGTTGAAATAATATTCACTAGCCTGCTTTTTCGGAGATCATTACTGACTGATATTTTTTGGTCATTCAACAAAAACTTCTGTCTATGGCCGAAAAGAGAATCAGCAAAATTTATGTACGAAACTCTCAAGGGGCATAGGCGTTGCTTGGGAGGGGCCAAAGGAGCCACGCCCCCCAAATTTTTAGAAAATATAGTCATTTGTGCTTTCAGAGCCGTTTTTTCAAAGAAAATAGTGTTATTCGCCTAAAATCAAACATTTTGGCCCCCCAGTTTTTTCCCCCCTAAATTTTTGGGCTGGCTACGCCACTGTCAAGGGGTACCCATGGCATATCTGAAAAATGGGGTTCCAGGTGACCGTCTCTCGTTCGCCTCCCCTAATGTCCACCACTGCTCACAGTGGCAGGTGGAAACGAATGGAAACAGACAACGAAAGAGGATCATATTTAGGTTTGGTTATGATTGTTGCATAGCACATCAGAACTGCGTCAGGGATTTTTCAGAGAACAAGTCACTTGCTGAAGAATCATTTCGCCGTGGCAAATACACTCACACATGAATAACATGACCATTTCATTCAAAAAGTGAACACACAATTGTTACGTCGATTTCGATTGCAGTAAATGCAAGAGCATAATCTTCTTCAGGATCCAACCGTTTGTTTGAAACGTATTAACTCTAAATTGCACTATGTTTAGGCATACCATACGTTCCGTTTTAGCCGGGACAGTCCCGGTTTCAAGACTTTGTCCCGCCGTCCCGGTCAGTCAACGAAAAAGTCCCGGTTACGCATGCAGTCAGCCAGGATAGTCCTACACCGGGTATATCTGCTCCCGTTGAGAGAATTTGTTCTATCATGGATAACATGTAGTCTGATGACAGGAGCCGAACGTGAAAGTCCTTATCATAGGGATCTTAAACTCAAATTGTTCAAAGGGCCAGATGAAAACTTATGAAGTCACCCGAAGGCCGCATTATGACGTTGACGCAACAATAGCGGTACCTGAATGTACTAGAAACAGCTTTTACATCTTATTTCCTGCGAAAGGTATCCTGAGTTATTGGCAAATCATTTCTAGCCGTCTCTACGTTTGTTTGAAAAGAACTTTTTCACTCGCTGGCCGAGAACTTTTAAACACCGGTGAATAAACTAAATAACTTGAGTGTGAATTATACGAAAATTCCTAAAAAGCATCGCGGGCCACAAAATGCGTTCTCGGGCCACATGTGGCCGGCTGGGTGCGTGTCCCAGGCCCCTGCCTTACCACCTGCAAAATTAATACTAACTTTTCCTATTGGGATCTTTACGAGAAAATAAAATCAAATTAAGATATAGTGAAATAAGTATTATTAATGGAAAGTATGATTGGGCGAATGTGTAAATTTACGAATGTATGAACATTGTTTTGTTTCTAAGTCGATTGAAACTGTATATTAGCAGCCAGATAGGAATTATAATGGAGATAACGCAAACTTTACAAATATCTCTACATGGTTTCGTTTTATTGACGTAACACAGAATGTTGATATGCGCACTTCTAAAAATTCGAGACTTCAACAAACTACTGAGTCTGCTGTTCGCTACCCACAGGCGCTCCTCCGCCACCCACTTTGGGGTCGGGACCCACCGGTTGGTAACCACTGCTATATCAGAATTGTCTAAGCCAGAGCTTCTGAAACGTTTTTGTTCTGCGATCCCACTTTAAAAATAGGTTTTTCTGCGCAACCCCTTGATGAATAGATGTTAATGATACGCAGGGTCACAACCAGCTCTTCATTTCGGGGGGGGGCATTTTTCCTGAAATTTAATTCGATGACGTCATCGCGCTTATTCAACCGTGGAACAACTTTTTCGCAAGCTGTTACATATAATAATATTGTATTTTTGCCCCAGACACGAAGTCCATAGTACAAACACACATTCTGCACAACAATGGTTAAAAAAACAGACAAAACAGAATGTTTAACAACAGCGTTAGAGGCTGAATCACCGGTGTCAAGCGAAATTTTTGACTTCACGCCATATGCGCATGCACAGAGTGATATTCAACATATCAAATACGCTGAGAAAACTGATGATTAGGGCTTAGGGTTTGGTGTTTAGGTAAGTGTGTTGGGTTAGGGTTTATGTTACAGTAAGAAAAAGAAGAATAATTGAAGTCTAAGATTAAGTTCAATATTTTTCACTGGTTTTACCTATTCCAGTAGTGCAGCTGTAATTTACACAACACACATCAACAAAGTAATCACCGTTTTAATTTACACAATACACATCAAAAAAGTAATCACCAAATTTTATTCCTTTACTCTGAGAAGCAAAATAACTGACAAAAAATAATAGGTCAGAAATTTCGCTTGACACCGGACTACAGAAACTTACTTAACAGAACATATTGTAACGGCGTTAAAGGCCGAGTCTCAGGTTTACAGACGCATTCTTAATACTATTTGTTCACTTGGTACAACACTACTGCAGAGTGGGACGCTAATTGCAAAACTGGTCAAGCCCAGGTAAAGTACGAATGCATTGTGACATGCGCCCCCTCAAACGAACAAACGCTGCAATGTCTGAGCACTCAGTCACAAAGTAAAATGCAGTTTTAGTGTTCAAAGAATAAGGACGAATATAAACAATCTGACTGCGTCAAAGCAGGCAACCATTACTTCATTAGACCTTCTGCATCTTTCGAGAAACAAGTAGATATTTTTTCTTAATAATGCCTCTAGTGTAGGGATAATACATTGAACCTGATGAGTCATGACTACTAACACTCGCTCTCCAGGGCAAGTTGTATAGAGCTCTGCATCCAAAATTATAGGCCACACGCAATCTCTGCATGCATGATTTTCTGAAATTCCACCACAATTGTGATGCATACATGTGCGTACAAAAAGAAGGAAAAGTACATTTTTAATTGCATTTGAACATTGGGAAAAAGAGGCTCGCAGCTTGTTTGCTGCACAATGTTTTTATCGCGGTTGTCTCTGAATGTCTCTGCCATCTGAGAACTCAGTATCCAGTACACCTCCCAGATATTTGTAGTGGTTAACAGATCTCAGATTTTTACCATCCATGTGTCAGTAATGGGGTGACTGTATGCTTTTTGCACTCTTACCCTTAAACGTCATGCAAACAGTTTTGCTGCAGTTGAAAATATTTCCATGTGATTCTGCATAAGCCTGACACATAGGTAAAAGTTCTCTTCGCAACATTTCCGAAAATGAGAACTTTTCAGTTTTAATCGAGATGCAGACCGAACAATGAGGACAGAGTAAAAATTAGTATTCTCATACAAACGCCTGGTTCCGCACTAGTGTAGTCATGGCTAGAGTGTGACATGGCTTTAAAAGTAATGTAGTTATGGCTTTAGTGCAGTGGTGGGAAAATAGCGGCCCGCGGGCCAAATGTG
>Ga0210059_1001068_pt1 | contig 39750 bp, 19 predicted proteins | sample Ectturendosymbi2_FD_188042 | JGI IMG/M metagenome (GOLD analysis project Ga0210059, IMG submission 188042) | Ecteinascidia turbinata endosymbiont from Florida, USA - Sample 2 (SPAdes) (version 2) | ecosystem: Host-associated > Tunicates > Ascidians > Unclassified | place: Key West, Florida... | reverse complement strand
GCCTTTATTACATATTCTCCTACGTATAATACTTCGACCGGGTTTCGTGAAACCTATTTCATGTTTTTCAACCATTTTTTCTTTTCGGCTGCGAAAGTCAGTAACACCAATTCTATTGCGCCGTAGAAAGTTTTAAACAAAGCAAAATAAATGAAGTTTTTTTCTTGTTTTCAAAGATACGAAAGAATCATATTGTTGAGGAGAAAATGACTGCCAGAGAGGTTACGACTTGTTACTGCAATTCATAGTAATAGGCCAATAGCGTATGGGGGGCCCCACGTGAAATTTCGGGGGGGGCCTCACTTACCCTTGCCACGGCACTGGATTAACCTTATAATGAAAATCACAGCGAAAGAAAACGATACAAATGACATATTGCAAACGTTTCGATAACTCCTCGAAACGTTTGCAATATGTCATTTGTATCGTTTTCTTTGGCCGTGATTTTCATTATAAGGCTTTTCATCGATGTTCTGCTTATTTGTTACAATTTAAGCGAACTAAATAGCAAAGCTAAATATTGACTGCAAACTTTACAGAGAACATACAGTTTGTCATTTCGTTATCTTGGGCCAACTTTATATCAAAGCGTAAATGTTTACTGCAAGAGAAATACTTGCCCTATTTCGTGATATAGGATACATTGAAAACCTAGTGCTGACAACACGGTGACCGTTTCAAAGTAAGCTAGGAAAGTGCCGGATTTTTCCAGGAATTGCTGTAACAGATAGCTTATCAGTTTTGGCCGGAAATTAGTTCTGTTCAACAGCTTTTTCAAACTTCCGGTTGCATGACCTGAGTATGCGACATTTATCTCTGCAAAATCTGTCCAATACATGGCCAGTTTCCTGTAAAAGCTGTCTTTGAGTTTGCTAGAATCTTGCGTCAATGATGAGTTTTCCATATTCAGTTCCTATTTTGACTGTTACCTTTCTTTTCATGGCGGCCATCAGACAATAAAGAACTAAAATGGTAACAAAAACAGATGATTTTGCACAGCCCAGCGGCAAATCGAGAACCCGTGTGCTGTGTGTTAACGAAAACGATTACATTTGTGATTACCTGAGTAAGGCTGGACATTTCTCACGTGGGAAAAAAGTAAAGGAAGAGCGGTATTATTGCGAAAAAATAATAGTGTTGGTACTACTCGATAATAGAGGCTAGATAAAAGTCTGGCATGTAAATCCTGCAGTTCAACGAAGTGTAAAGCATTGTTTAGTAGGTCTAGTGTAGATAGAGCATTTTTCTGTCTTTGTTTCTACTTAGATAGGCTCTAAAAAGGGGCGCAGCTATATCAAAGAGACGCTTATTCAACTCAACTCGGCGCCATAAACATTTTGGCGGTTAACCCAAACCGTCCGCCCCCGGATCCGGCACTGGGCGAATTTACGTACTTTGGTTAAGTTTAAGAAATACATATTGAACAAAAATACTAGCAAAACATCTCGAACGTCTTTTCCAAACGATGATTTTTTCAAGAATTAAAACCTGCCAGTGGTAACAGTAAAGCTAAGAAATGTGACTCATAGTCATTCCAACGCTGTTAGTGTGAATGCATATTGTAACAGATTTATTTCAAGAATCATGGCAGAGCTTTACCCACCCGTATGTTTTCAGCTTGTTCTACTCAAGTATGGATTTCGCAGAAACTTGAACTTTTTTGTAAAAGTGTATTTTTGCACTTCCAGTTAGTCACGCTCTACTCTTGAACACATGGTTGTCGGAAGGATTTTTTCCAGGAGGGCACAGTGGATTTTTCCATGGGTGGTCAAAAGGATTTTTCCAGGGGGCCAACAGTGGTGAAATATCATTTTACCAACTTGAAACTTAGATAAAAATATTTTTTATACAAAAACGTTAATAGAAAAATATCCAATTTCAAAATCTAGGGGTCAACCCTCCTGCCCCCTTTCCGACACCGATGCTTGAGCGGAAGGCCATCCTGAAGTTCGCAAACATAATCCTTTTTTGTTTTACCTCCAGGCAACCAATTACAACGAAAATCGATTAGTGGAGAGTCAAGTGTCGTTCATTTTTGGCACTATCGCTTGAGAAAGCCTCCAGCACAACAACTATGTGGGGCCACTAGACTGTTGGTGCTGAGAAGTTAATTGTAATGCAAAGTACAGGCTTATCCAAAATGCTTGCAAAATTATTTGTTGAAACAATAATCGTCGCAAAGCAGTTGATGAAAAACCTGCAGTTACACTTTTTCTGGGTATAGATTCTTCATTTAAAAGGTAAACAATGCAAATGAAAAGTTATATCCCAAGCTGCTGTGTTGAAAATTTTCTTCTTGAAAAAAATTGGAGACGCTCAGTTACTTAGGTTTTTTGTTGGAACCTTTTATGAAAAGAACCATGCGTTAAATGCACGATGCTTTTGTCAGTAAGTATAAACAACATAGACATTTGTTAGATTGAATTAATCATTCACGCTGTTTATAACGTCGAGTATTAATCAAACAAACTGTTGGGCATGGCTGAAGACACCCGTGGTACCATTCATTCATTAAGGGCCAAAGGAAAAGCATTAATAACGGATTGCATTATGCAACGAACGTGTGCTTGTTTGATATTTCAAAATTTCTGCAAATTGTCATGCAAAATACTCTATATCTTCAGCGTTGAAGCCTCTCACAAAAATTTGCAAGACTGACGAACTTCACTTAATAATGGTGTTTCTTTCGCAAAGGGTTGTCAATTGTAACTTTACGGAGCGACGGGGGCATGGGTGTCGGAAGAGGGGGGAAAGGGGGGCCGGCTCCTTGGATTTTGAAATCTTTAGCAAAAAAAGGTTGTTTTCTTAGTTTTAAGTAAGAAAAAATAAATTTCACTACTTTTGGCCCCCCCTGGAAAAGTTTCGAAAAATCCCCTAGTGGCCGCCCCCTGGAAAAAATCCTTCGGACGTCCATGGACGCCGGATAAGCACAAAAAACTTTGGGGCACGGAACCTCAATAAACGTAATAAAAATTGCTTTACTTCTTGAAGAAGAGATAGAATAAAATGGGTTTTATTTCACTTCTTTCACCATCTCATGTGGCAGAAATACTTTTGATTTTTACTCATCCTCGCCAAGATATCAACAAAATTACTCAAGGAAAAGCCAACATGTTGCGTTATATTACTTTCGAGTATGTAGACGAAGTACGTAAGTTAAGGGAAAAACGAAGAAGCTCACAAAATGAATTATTACCATCCAAATTATCAAGAAAAAAATGTATGCTACTTTAGAACAGTTTTTTGATATATTTTCTTAAAAATCGTCTTTGGCAATTTTCCAAAACTCGCTGGTTTCTGAATATCACGTGGGTGACAGCTTTCGTCGGTTGATATGGAATCAACAAAAATAATAACTTATGCGTGCACAGTAAAGAGAAATGAGCGTCTAACTAACTTTAAAGTTATTGCAATATTAATTTTGCACTGAGGGCTATTAAGAGATGAAAGTCCACAAAATCTAAAACACATCGTCTCTTCGTAAGAAGACACAACCCCAGAAAAAATTCCAAAACCACTACATCATTGCGAATAGACCAGTATCAACTCATTCGGTACCTACTGAATGTGGTCTAGAACTAAATTATTAAAATCGCCATCTTCCATGGATGAACATTCAACAATTGCGTGACAACAACCTTATGCTGTCCGTTCAAAACTATTTACTTACATCGATTAGCAGTTATCAAAACCACTGAACCATGTTTGCATTTGCACTATTTTTTAGAAAGCTCTTAACAAAGTTTTATGCCTGTTTTTGCTTCTGTGGCTTTTCTTCAGTTGCAGAGAGACCAAAGCAAAAGGCTTGATGGGATCATCCACCACTACTTTCGCCAGGGAACTGTGTGTGTAGATGTTTTCTTAGAGTGGTAGTCAAAAATGAAAAGTGGTGTAATTCTTTTGTGTTTTATTTATCCCAAGCCGACGATAAGTTTCTTTTGTGCGCTTATCTTTTTCCAAAGGCCACTACTTGGCCTGTACATCACAACAACAACCCTCATTTTATAAGCGGAAGAGGACTTTGCACAGACAAAGTTGAGAACTTAGCAGAAAGGTGCCGATAATAAAACGTCAACGTGTGACCAATTATGTCCACTGAGCATGGGCGTCGGAGGGGAGGGTCTTGGTCACCCCTGGATTTTGAAATTCTTAGCAAAATAAGGTTGTTTTCTTAGTTTTGTGTGGGAAAAAACAAATTTCTTTACTTTCGCCCACCCTGGAAAAAATTTGGAAAAATCCCCTAGTGGCCATCCCTGGAAAAAATCCTTCCGACGCCCATGCCACTAAGTGAAGTTGTTCCGTTATGTTTGCGCAGATCTGCCATAGAAATTTCGTTGTTTACCGTGGCGCCCTGATATTCATTGGGATCAGCTCGGCCAACAAATATCCGCCTTTTGTACGACTGGGGTGCGTCAGAAAATCTGTCCTTTTAAACTTATAAGTTGCTCAACCGCAAAACCAGAAGGACAGTTGGTGGGCAGTCAAACAAATTTCTTGTGGCTAAGTGGACACACGAAAGAAACAGTCCTTTTTTATTGCCATAGTCTGCTTATTGTGTCCAGAATTTCTAGCTTCGTTTTTAAGGAAACGGGTTGTAGGAAGGAGACAAGCAAATTTTGAAATCGTTTCTAAAATTTTGCTACTCCATTTTGCCGTCACAGGAGACGGAAAATGTTGTTTCTCGAGCGTAGGCTTCTTCTTCGCTACAAATCATGTTGGCACTGGCAGGGCCCCTGAGAGAAATGTTATCAGTGGGTACGAAAACCGATACCGGATTCCCCAACTTCTAGAGCCCTCGTCGAAACTTGTATAGCTTGTTTGTACAGTAATCAAGAATATAGAATAAACAGCTTCCGTGCTAAGATTTAGAAATACGTTAATTACTATGCTGGCAACTGACTTACACAATTAATTTTGGGCTGGTTACAGAAACACTTAGCGTGCCTACCTCCATCCTCCCGGGCCTCAGTACCCACTACCTACCGGGCCCGGGTACGATGTACCTCTTGTACCCCCTCTCGTAGGCATGTAGGTTTGCTAGAAGATCGTGGTAGTGAGGCCAAGGTCACCATGGATTTATGGGTTTGACAAAGTAACGTTAATTTTGTTGTTTTAGAATCAAAAAACATTTGTGCCACTTTCGTCTTTGCAAAGTACAAAACGTTTTAGTGCAGAGCAGCTTAGCCTCTTGGCCTCGAATTTAAATACTTTTTTAACATACTTTTAGACTTTTTTCACTACGTCACTCGCCAAAACTTAGAGTACGTTCGTTTTGATCCGAATTGCAGACTGTACATTACTATACGCAATGCCATTGTTTGGCCATAACAAAGTCATTTTCCATTTAATCGAGCGCGAACGCAGGTTCAGGTTATGTACAAGATTACACGCATAACTACGTACGATCAGTTTACAAGACTATACACACAACGATGCGCAGACAGAGCTTTGTTTAGAATGATGCAGAGATTGTCCCAGCCGCATATTTAAACCTACCATGAAGGATTTCCAATGACAAGGCAGACCAAGACGACCGATAAACCGACTTGGGAGGCTTTTTTCTCAGCTTCTTTACAACATATGCACCTGGCAAGAAAGCTGCAGCACCAGTTTGCAAGGTCTTCGTGAGACCCGGCCAAGACTCGGTCTCCAGATCTACCGGCACCGAAGTGGAAGCACTAACCACTAGGTCACGGGCTGTGGGCATTCAAATACGCTTAACAAAATTAACAGAAATCTGCAAACAAGCTTTAGGTGAGTCGAGAAAATAGGGGAAGTACTCTCGTCATCACCTGAATGAGAAGCCAGGTAGACGAAACAGTATTAGACTTCCGAACTGTATCAAATATGCAAATTATTTTTTCTTTAATACGCGATGTTTGCTTTTGTTACATAATGTCTTTTGAACGAGTAAATGTTTCTGAAATCTGATCATTATATCCGGGGCCGGTGTTAGGTGGTTTAGGGTCCCCCAAGCCTGTACTTTGGGGCCCCCAATATACAATATGTTGCATTTAACACATAATATGTATATAAACAGAAAAGTCGATTTACTACAGACAAATGTTTATAAAAGCATGTTTCTGCAGCAACAACATAACATACAAAGCATACATACTATTACAGACAGACTTCAGACTTCAGCATTTACTAAATTTGACTTTTTCCTAGCTTTCAAAGATGCAAATGTTTTTAGCAACTCATTCATATCTGGCGTTTTTGCAGTTTCACTTTCAGTAGATACCATTTGTTAGTCTTTAATCTGTCATTGTTAATCTGCAAAACGATTAATTTCAACTTGCTGAAGCTGCAAGACGTAGACAAACACGAAGATAAAAATAACACGCCACGAAGAATAAAATAGTTTTCTGTATTACTAACTTGAATGTATGTCACAGGTGCTTGCTCTGACCACAGGGCTGTGGTGGGCAACTATCTAACCAGCAAACAAAATTTTTGCTTCTGCTCCCTAGTTGGGAACGGTTAAAATTTTGTGTGCCTAAGCTTTTGGAAGTGTCTCAATGTTTCAATACCATCCGGCTGGCTGAAGTGCATTACCATCGCTGCTGTCACTGCTGTCGAAAACCTCGATTTTGGTCATTGAAGCACGTTATTGATTCTGGTGTTTCAGAAGACAGTACACTAAAACAGGCGTTTGGATATTTGGCGTATTCCTTGACAATTTGTACAAGTAAGTGCATTTACGAACTCATTAACTTTTTATCGCAATTTTTATAAGATTTATATTATTGTGGAGTCTGAGTCTATCGGCCAGAAGCAACTGAGTCGTTGAACAAACAGTGCCGACGCGCAGACACGACCGGTGGCACAGCCAGAAAGGGGCTTTGGGGATGTATCACTCTATCGAAATAGTCAGTAGTAAAATTAAACATTCACACTCAAACTCAGTTAAAAGAAACAAGTATTTGGAAGAACCCCTAGCTTACGTGACGAATACAGCCCAACCTCTATTCAATAAATAGGTACATGTTGGCGATTCCAGTCATGGGAATTGCCCGACATTATAGGTTATCCAAATTTAGCCCTAACTATAGCAAAACCTGTCTGCAACCCTGGTCATGACAACGACTTAAAACAACGTGCGACAGTTACGTCAACAAAATGTCACGATGGATGCAAAACCAACAGAACTACGTCAAAACATATGTTTCGCTCAGTTAAAATAGCATCACAAAATGTTGTCATTCAGTTTCAATACCACTCCGTGCAAGCATTTCTATTAAAGGTTTCGGTGGGAGGCGCCCACTGTAATGATTCCTTGCTAGCGATATGCTGTGCATGCTCTAACTAAATTGCCTTAAACCAGTCTTACTGGAAGGAAAGAGCTTTCTCAGGAGCTAATGAGAAGTCTGAACAGGCAATTGCACAATACTCAGTAGGCACGACCAAAGAAACTTGGTTTTAATTGTCAATATTTTTGGGAGTTTGAGGTGCCATAAATACTGTACTCCAAAGATTAGCGGACTGTCATTTTTAACACATCCAGTCCCGCCTGAATTTTCAAAACTCAGTCCAAGTCCAAACGTAGTCTAAACGTTTAAAATGTGAAGTCCAAGTTCAAATGAAGCCCCAAAAAATTAAAAATGCAGCAATATTTTCCAGCAACTCAGTTCAAATCCGATCGAGATATTATATGTTTGGAACGATTTACAATCTGGATCCATTCCGAACAAAAAATTTTCGTTATATTCCGCATCGAGTTCAATCCAAGTTCAGTCCAGAGGTGATCACGGAGCCGGGGTTCCAGAGTTGGCTCCAGCCGGAGTCTATGATTTTTGTCGATGTCAAGCGAAATTTCTGACTTCATGCCACGTGCGCATGCACAGAGTGACATTCTACATATCAAGTACGCTGAGAATACTGACGATTAAGGCTTAGGGTTTGGTGTTTCGGTATGTGTGTCGGGTTAGGGTTTGGGTTAGAAAAATAATTGAGATCTAAGGCTAAGTCCAATATTTTTCAGTGGTTATAGCTATTCCTGTACTATAGCTTGTCGTGGGTATCTGACATCTAACCAAAAAGTTTTAATTTACACAACACACATCAAAAAAGTAATCGCCGAACTTTATTCCTTTACTCCAGAAGCAAAATAACTAGAAAACTATAACAGTTCAGAAATTTCTGCGAAATTTGTTTGTCAGTTATTTCGTTATTTTTCTTCGCAGAGTAAAGGAGTAAAGTTTGGCTATTTTTTTGTGTGTTTTGTAAATTAAAACTTTTTGGTTAGATGTCAGACACCAGGCGCGTAGCCAGAGGAGAAACGGCGGCAATTCCCCCCCTAATTCCAAAAGTTGCGTCAAAAATTTCAGGTTTATAAAGCCTTTGATAGGTCAGCTAAAAATATTTCAGTGCAAATCATCTCAATTGCTTAAGGAACCTATCCTACTTCAGTTTTTAGTCGAGCCGGATCGAAGTAGAAGGTTCACCAACTGTCCATGATTAATCAAACGTTTTGTATTGTGTAAATTTCTGGAGATTTCATATCCTTGTTGCTATTTACCTGAGGTTTAATCTCGCTGTGGAAGTTGGCGATAATGAAAGACAAACTTCTATCTAAGGCTAAGCGCTTGCAATCACTGAACGAAAGCAAAACAAGGAGTAACGCTTTCCGCAACTGTTTCTGGCGCACCACCGTGCTGTATCCTACCTAATGGTGATGTAGACTTCATTTCAAGGCCATCACAAACTTCCTATCTAATAACTCTGGCGAGCTATAAATACTGTATAACTTACCCTTGTCTGCAGCATCAGACAATTAAAATTTAAGGCTGAAATAAACATCGGAGATTTTTGTTTTTGTAGTTTGAAAACTAAATGCGTGAATATGGCGGTGATGTGGTGATATACGTTTTATATGCCTTGAAGCTCAACTTGGCATATGAAGCAATCCAGTTTCAAATTTTTTTTTTATTAAGCAGTTAGGCCATTGACACTGTTTAGCAACATCTAGGTATATATTTGTGATGATTACGCATGTACTGTGACGATTCAATCACAATTATGTGGAGCCTTAATTACCACCCTATACAGCAAATTTGAAATCCTTCAGCTGCAACGGAAAGAGTCAGTAGGAAAATCTAACGTATAAGAGCTGATGATGCCTACCTGTAGTAAGCGAAATATATACTCTGCAAGATCTTAGTGTGTGATTCTTTGCTGGGAAAGGATTCCTTTCGATAGAAAGTGTAAGTAGGAAGATGTTTTTTCATTTGTTAGCGCTAAAGGCATTGACACTGCCGGTGTTTTCTTAAGCCGTTTTTGGGTGTCAAATAGACACCCTAAAATTTTGCAACGACACCCTAAATTCTGAAAACCAAGATGCGGTTTTGACTTATATTGAAGTAAAGAGATTTGAGGAAAGCATGTTTTCCTGCACGTGGCTATTGCAACAGACGGGTGCAATGTTATAGGCCGACACAATTTTTGGCGGAGAAGTTGGAAGCGAAAATTGTAAGTTTGGTATCTGTGCATTGTCATGCGCACCGCCTCGCTTCGGCCTCTTACTATACTGGGGCAGATTTGTACAGTCTGGTGTACGAAACTGCGAAAGCACTTTAATGCAATTGTGGAAGTGTTTCACTGTTTCACTGTTTCGATCGGCATGTCTGGCGATGCATCAAACTACAATGAAGACAAAAGGTCGTCAGTTGCAGCGCGCATGCAAAACAAGGTGGTTGTCGAGTGAGGCAACAGTGAGAGCAAAGAGTGAGAATGTGGTTATTTAGGCCGCGCTGAAGCAGCTGTCAGAAAACAAAAATGCTGCAATGTGCGTAGTTTTACTGCAACTTATGAAAACAAAAATTGCAACATGCTGCTTTCCTTTTGCCAACATTGGCACCTCACCCGACAGAACTGAGCAAAGTTTTTCAGGCGAGATGTTTTAACCTTGCACAGATGAAAGCCTCCGTAGAACTGTGCATCAATAAGCTCTCTGATGCCACTGCTAAATCTGGGCTTAAAGCTAATTGCAAAAAGTTTGATAGTGAATCAGGGGAACCTAGAACGCCGGATGGTTTGGCTGACTCATGTGTGTCAAGCGGCATGGCGTTTTGGAAGGGCACCGAAAGAATGGCAAATTGAACATCACCATACACAAAAAGGAAAACAAGAGTGAATGAACCAACCACCACGGCATCTCTTTGCTTAATCTCCCTGAAAGAGTGCATGCCATGATGCCACGAAAATAATTGAACCAAAGCTGGATCATACCCAGTGCGGTTTTCGTCGCTGCCGTAGCACTGCAGACCAACTTTGCGCTCTCCAGCAAATTTTCGAGAAATATTGGGAGTATACCAAAACTAACATATTTTGTCGTTCTCGGGAAGGCATCAACCGGGTTCCTCGAGAAAAGCTTTGGGGGATGTTATGGGAGTACGGGGGTGACGGGTGCCTCTTGCTGGCCTTCAAGTAACTGCATTCCTGTTCAGAAGATTGTGTCAATGTCGACGAAGTCCAATCACAACCGTTCAGCGTTGGTGCTGGACTCTTGACAATGGTGTGTCCTGTCACCACTCCTTTTCATAGTCTATATCAGGCAGTGGCGTACCTAGGCTTTTACGCGCCCGGGGACAAAGTCAGTTTGGGCACCCTTATCCAATGCGTTGGCAGCATAGATGCGAAGAATGAGTTGGGAGTAAAGGGGCGTCGAAAGCTGACTCGGCCCCCAAACACATTTTGCCAATAATGAAAAACAATGTATTTAAGAAAAATGTGTTGATTTGGTAGAATGTAACATATCCCGAAAAAAGCACATTGCGCAAGGTTTTTTAGCCCTCAAACTCTTCTGCAATCGCTTATGTGGCTCTCTTCCAAAAATATCGAGAGCCCTGGTCTATATGAATTGGATAGACAGTCGCAAACGCATCGACAAGGGTGTCACTGGTGGGAACTGCAAGATGAACCGTTTGCTTTTTGCGGACGAATTGGTACTACATGCGTAGATCTTCTCAACAGGGTCTTCAGCACGCATTTGATTGGTTTTCTGCTGCGTGCGACCAAGTGGGAACGAAATTCAACACTAAAAAGATTGAGAGATTGTGCCTCTCAAGACACCCAAGGCAGTGTATTCTGCAAGCGAGCAGAAATCCACTGCAGCAGGTGGAGACGTTCAACTACCTTGGGGAGGTATTAACAGGTGACGGAAGTCGGAACAAAGAGATTGATACACGGATTGGTAAAGCAAACGCAGATCTGCGTGAGCTTTATTGTTCCGTGGTGACGAAACGGGAGCTCTCAGAGATCGCAAAGCTGTCAGTTTTTAAATCTGTCTTTGCTCCGATCCTCACCTTTTGGTCATATGAGTCTTAAGTGGCGGCTGAAAGAATACTGTCAAAAGAACAAACGGCAGAGATAGGATATTTGCAAAGAGTTCTCGGTGTGACACTTCGTTACAAAGAGCACAGGTGTGAAATCAGTGAAGCCTGGGACATCAAGCCACTTCTTCAAATCGAGAGATCCCAGCTATATTAGTTCGGCCATGTATCCAGAATGTCTCAGGAAAGAATGGAGAACTAAGTCCTTCAGGATAGAGTTTAATGTTCACTGACGATTGGTTTACCTGGTGTGCGATCGCTTTTTGCATTGCTTCTGCTTGTTAGCTGAGTCATATGAAAAATTAAACCATTACCAATCTACACCCACGGGAAATATGCTCAGAGCTCGTCTAAGGACCAGGTGGCGTGCCTACATCTCCGACCTTGCATGGTTCCGTCTTGGTGTGGAGCGAGCAGAACTATCTGAAATTGCTGTTGATCGTGAGGTACAGTATTTCGGGTCCTTCTAGGGCTGCTGTCCTCGCGACACTCCCCAAAGGAAAAACGGGAACGAAAATGAGTGGATGAATGTGTATGTAGGCCTACATTGAACCTTTCTATTTATCAAATTGTCTGTAGTTTGTTTGCCAAAAGTGAATGTCGTATTCAAATAATTGAGCATATTTGGACGGAAACCGGCGTTTTTGTGAAAATCAGTTGAAAGTATCATTCATAGAAGGGAAAATGGTGTTGACACCCTAACGCTCCACCACGACACCCTTTTAAAAACCTTAAAAAAACACTGGACACGGCCATTACTTACAGATAGCTTGCAATCTGTCTTCTCGTTAAAGTGCATGTGACTGAAATGAAACTAGATTGAATTTTTTCCCAGTCGATTGGATTTTCTTATTTAAAACACTAAATGATTCAAAATAGACTTCAACCGCTTAAACCAGAATGGCTAGATGAGGGGTTACTAAACTTTTTTGAGCGCGACCCAAATCTGAGTTTGGTGAATACTTCACGATTCAAGCGTCAAACAACGTATGAAAAAAATAATGACTCTATGGATGGTTTTTGGAAGTAAGTTGCTGAGTTCGTTTTCACGGTCAGCAATCTACTTTTTTCTCAGGTACCTCCGCCGCACCAGGCCTGCGCAACACAGGGACCGCGGGCCACATTCGGCCCGCGACAGCTTTTGCAATTGCAGAAAGTGCTGCAAAAGCCCGATTTCGGATATATAATTAATTGTCGTTCCAGAATTTCTTCCAAACTACAACAAAACGAAATAGATTTTGTGGCCCGCGGCAAAGTCATGTTGGTCAATTGGGCAATTCGAGCTTTCTGAAGTGTGCAGGTCTGCTCTACAGACGGACACAGACAAGTAGTGGGAATGTTGGCATTGCACAATTCCGGTTTGGATCGCCTCGGCGTGACCCATTTTTTGACCCTTCACCACCCTTGCTTGGGTCTCGACCCATACTTTGGGGAACCACTAGGCTAGATGAACTAACCAACCGTTGTCGAGCTGCGGCGACAAGTATTTCTTAAATTTATTGTAGAGCCGTGGCGATAATCGAGTGTGGCTTCGTTTTCGCAAAGGTACAACCACATTCACACTTTGTGTAGACTGAATGGGTCAAACATATGCAAGTTTCTTCAGACGGCATGTGAAACTTTCCCCAATTTACAATATTGCCTTTATCATATTCGTCAATTATACTGCATTGTTAAAACTCTAAATGACTAACTAAATGCGTAATCGTTTTTGGAAAGCAAGCTCAGTGCAAGTAGCGCACAAAAATGCTGCCGCAGTGGCATTTCATAGCGTTTAATGACATAAAATCCAAACATTTTTCAAACTCGTTGAGGCACTCTAGCCTATACGTTATCAGCTGCATACGTCAACCAGTCGCTCAAGAATTGGACAAAATCCACGTCTTCTATGCGTGCAAGTTTTGCAGACCTACTTCAGAAGTCGATTTCTTATATTAAAGTCACTGCTCAACTTCGATTGAAGGTGTGGTGGTGTATATCAGAAGTGTGCAAAAAATAAAAAAATCACAACCATAATGGCGTCCACGATTACTTTTTGCTCATCTGCAATATTGGCTGGTGAAAGCATACTGCAGATCTTGAACTTATAGCATCGAGGTTTTCACAAGCACTTTTGCAAGAGTTTACGAGAAAATTGTGGCTTTCATTCAAAGGAGAAGCTTGGAACTTTACCAAAAATAAACTTTTAAAACTTTTTATCAATTCAATGAAAATATAGGGTTTCTATTTCCGGATTTAAATGTTAGCATAGTTATTAAGAAAAAAGCGCCGGAAAAAGGACGTTTTATGGATGATGCTTTAAAAACAAGGAGCATTATATATATAGTAATGCTGAGCCTTGGTTGTTGTGCACCCCCAATCAAAACTTCCGGCTACGCACCTGTCAGGTACCCACAACAAGCTATAGTTCGGGAATAACTACAACCACAGAAGAATATTGGACTTATTCATATAACTCAATTATTTTTATTTTTCAAACCCTAATCTTGTGGTTCTTAATCTTTGCAAACACGCCAAACCAGTGGCGTAGCTAGAGGTTTGGACCAAGGGGGCAAAACTTAGCTGAAGGGGGGCCACTGACCACGGTAGCCACTAGACAACACTCAGAAAAAAGTTAAGGAAAGATAGTGATGTCGTGGATGTCTAAACTAGCTACAAAAAAACGAAAACACCCCGAAAAACGCAACAAACAACAACCAACTCAAAACCAAAAGAATAATAAATATCAAAATTTCAGCTAAAGGAGATCCAGTTGTTACATTTAGCTTGCCAGGGGGGCGGCGGCTCGCCCCTTGCCCCCGTCAGTTACGCCACTGCGCCGAACCCTTACGTAATTTTCCAAGCTTTTGTCGAACCTCATTTTTGCCCAATATAACAGGAAGTAAAAATGAATCAGTGGTATGGTATACAAAGGTGACCATGGCTAGCTTGCTGTGATATAACCACGCTTTTAGTCACATTTCATATAACCTTCGTCGAACCCTTGAAACGGCTCCGTTGAACCCTAGGAGTTCGATCAAACCCAGTTTAAGAAACACTGCCCTAACCCAAACCCTAACTCAATACACTTAGCTAAACACCAGACCCTAAGCCCTAATCATCAGTTTTCTGAGCCTAGTTGATACGTAGAATATTACTCTGTGCATGCGCACATGGCATGAAGTCAGAATTTCGCTTGACACAGGTGTCGGAATTTTAAATAAAAACCGGACCCGGAGCAAGAGTGACATTTTTAGTTTTCAGAGGAGCAGGATAATAGCGTTTATTAACTTCAAGTTTTCTTTGACAGGATACATTACGTCTCTTTTCTCATGGTTAAATTGGACAATGAACGATTCAGTTCAGGTTGCCTAAGATGAGAGGGTGTCTGTTGGGTCCCGTTTTGTTCCCAACATGAGTCACATCTAAACTCAAGTATTAACCTGGAACTCAACAATCAAGACAGGACTGAGCCAACACAAAAAGGATCCGGAAATCTTTTTGAAGTCAAATAACTATCAAGCCGAACTACTAAATTGGACATTGAATGGAAAGAAAAGACTTTGTGATTATGGAACTCCAAAGCTCCTTGCAAAAGACCTAAACGGAAACAAGACATTAATTGACTTTTATTGTCAAAAAATATTGAACGTTTTATTGTGCATTCAACAGTATTATCGTTGATACACAGTGTATTCGTTATAAGTGTAACTTTTGTGTTAAAACCTCTTGGTACTTTCCCAAGTCAGAAATTTCGCACTAAGTCGGAAATCTGAACGGTGCAAAGTACCAGATCCAATTCCCCTGGGAAAACCCCATGGAAAATTACCAGTAAATTACTAGCCTGCGAAATACCTGACCTAACCTGCCAAATTTCTGATCTACTCTTGAGCAGTTGAGCTTAGCCAAGTGGAATCTGCCAACACGTTAGAGTGTTAGGTGGATGAATATCTTGACCAATCAGAGTATGCCAATTGCCAACATCCAGAGATGAACGGATTTCGGTTTTTAAAATCCAAATCTAAAACAATAGCTGTTGGAGGCCCTTTGCAAGCAGAGCACTTAATTATAAGTGCTTTGGAAAATATTATATGAGCGGACAATAACTTTTCACCAAAATGGGAAAACTTACGCGCGAAACACCTCGAGGAGGCCACTGAAAAACGGGCTCGAGGCAAGTGCCTCGTTCGGCTCCCTTTGAACACACCACTGACTGACTGCTGTATCACTGAAATAGTTTTTTATATTTTGTGGATACGTCGCTTACTGGAAGTTTTACGTCTGTGCTGTATCTATCATGTTAAGCGATATTTTCACAATTTGTTATTTTCAGTGATATACACAAGGATAACAGTATATGTATCTTTAAAATGCAACAACACTAGTGTAGCTTTAGTCAAGCCAACAGAAATCCGGTTTACTTTCGGCTATTCCCAAATAAACCAATATTTTCTTGCAAGTTCACATACTGTATTACTGAATAATGAGGGAGATTATTTATTTGTGCGAATATTTGAATAAGGTGGTATGAAGTATTTTCAAGGTAGCCTGTGGGATTTTATTTGTGCAGGCTAATGAGTGAAAATATAGCAGTATAGTTGTTGTGCTTGTGCCTAAAGCACAAGTTAAATGAAAATGTTGAACAAGACGTGGTTCAGGTGAGACCTGAAGAAGTTGAACGAGGTTTGTTTCAGGTGAGAACAACATGTGATTCTATTTCTTGGTTTCAATTTTGGTAGTGTCTATTTTGCCTCATGAGGCAAAAGCTGTGCTGGAGCTACTTTGCTTTTGTCGAACATGTATGGTTGCAGTAGTCATGTGACAAGTACGATACGCAGAGAGAGAGGGGTTGAGGATTAGGGTTTATAGATGTGGTTAGGGTTTAGCCTACAGTTCACGCAAAATAGACGAGAAGCTACTATAATAGTTGGAACTACTAACACACTGAAACCATGACAACACTCGTCCAACGGACTCAGCCGATGCAGATAACACAGTCAATTGAGCAGGTCATGCATTCTGGAACAGGAGCAGGAGTCAAAATAAGTGACTCCGATCACCAACAGCGGTGACACGGGCGTCTAATGGTCCGTTTTTTGAGCGTGCCACTAAAGTTGGTTCAACCTTAAAACCAGCGGGCAGAGATGAACATGGACTTGGATTTAAATTCTGCAGCATTTTAGTATTTTGATGGATTCGGATTGGATTTTATATACCTAGTTCAGAACTTCTTCGCAACTTTCGTTTCACTGTCAGGACCACAGACAGACCATTTGCATTTTATTGGAGTTTCTCAGTCTGTCGGGATTGTAGGCTACATCGTGTGCGTACAAAATCTAGAGCCTTAACTATGAGCAGTGATGCATGTCTGCTCACTTATGCGTCATGTCATCAAAGTTGATGTGATTAGTGTTGGGTTAATTGATCTAGTCCGTTTCTTGACTAATCATTATTATACCTGCAGCTATACCTATATCTACCTACCAACCTAATTAACATTTAGTTCATCATTTTTCATGTATATCCTATAAAGCCTAGCTAGTGCTTCTTCATTTATGAGCCAGTTCTTTCAAACCACTGCTAGTCCGCACTAGCTCTTGCGGCAAGTTTTGAGCGACAGTTCCTTTTACACTATAAGTAGCTTCATTCGTGGGAGATCTGCAGCCTAAATGATCCCTGGTCCTCCGCATCCTCCCACTCCCTCACGCATTTTATAAATCGGTGTACTTGGAAGCCATCGCAGTACTACATAATGATAATCACGATAGCGTCATTCAAGCGTGTGTCCTATATTCTTTGCGTTTCATCAAAGTAAATGTATTAGCGCCATCAAGCGTATACTTTTCTACTACCGTCACTTATATATCCTCGTGTTCCTTCATGCATTTGCGTGGGTTTTCCTTGTTACTGCGATGCATGTTGAAGTCAAGCGCGTCGCATGTGCGAGTGAAGACGTTCACAACACACACACGCGAGCTTAATCATGATCCACGCGCGTCGACTCAGCTTGTCTTGTCAGCAAATCCCCTAATGGGTCGCAATTACTAAGCTTACTCGTCCATCAAAATGTCTAATTCGTTTATGCAAAAATGGACTTGGAGACCTCCCCCACAGCTTTTGTTCTCACATGTCAAGCATGCTCTACCATCTCGGCAGTCCATCCCATTAAAATTATAAAACTTATGCATATTTCGATAGGACTGCTGGACACAACCAGTTACGTATCTATGGTATGAAAGGCATGGTAGGTGCCATGGGCGCCACTTGTCAAAAATTTTGCTTGGTAAAAATAAAATATTTTGTTTACAGTTTTTTTAACTTCTGTTTTCCGCCCCCCAACCATTAACTGCAATGCTGCATCAACACAGCGCCCGTATCCAATGCAAGGTCAGTTGCGTCAGAACCAGGCGCGCAACCAGGGGAGGTCATTTGGGGCATTTGCTCCCCCCGAAATTTTCAAAATGTTGTAAAGCAATTTTGACATTTGCAGAAACTTTCAAATAATAAAGTTGAAATTTTGTATTCTAATCATTTTTAAGAAACGTCTTACTGGAATTTTTCTTTGTCTTACTTATCTCTTACAAGATATATTTTGAGACAGAAAATCTGATCGAAAATTTCGTAAATGATTGGTATTTAACCACAAATATGTTGGAATTTGGAGATCGTTTAAAATGTTGGTAGCCTATTTCTAAGGCATTTTTTATCCTTTTGTTCGTGTAACACTGAAAATTTTCAGAAATGCAGTGTGCGTATGTTTTGAGTTTGTTTCTTGCCATCTTCTGAGGAAGAGAGTTTGCATACACTCTTGAAATGTCAGCAATAAATACTGCATTGCTATCACACCAGTGGAGCAACGTTTTCACGCAGTAGACTATGCCTAGTGACAGAAACACCATTCTCGTATGTTCACATTGTGTTAGCTTTACGCTTGCCTGGGGTTATTGCAGGCTACTATTTAAGCATTTTTCCATTTTATGTTCAGTGCTTAACTGTTGTGGGGTTTCACAGCCAAACTCTAACGTTGCAAGGGAAATTCGAATTTCACAAGAGCCTCAACGTTTTTAGGTGTTGTTTAGGTAGTCCTATGAAAAGTTGCTGGCCCCACCCACATCTGGTTGCGAGCCTGTCCCAACCATTCTTAATAAAGTTAAAGCTGCAATCCTTTTAAGAGTATTTCAGTTGGCAGACGAAGTCTCGTACCTACAGTTAAAAGAATAGCATTAGTAATTAAATATATCCTGACCTTCAGTCTAGTCTGTTTATCTGACATTCTGGCAGCTTCACCAATCGCAATATCGTCTGCAGAAATTATCTCACAGCAAATATATTCAACTAAAGTTTCAAAAATCTTGATAAACGATTTGATGAAATTGCTAAAACAAGACGGTAAGTTAGGCAGGTTTACTTGTAGCCTATACATCTGCCACACTAAAGCCATGACTGTACTAGTTGAATACGGAACCAGGCGTTTGTATTAGGCTACTAATTTTTACACCGTTATGATCGTTCGGTTTGCATCTTGATTAAAACCAGGCCAGTAACCAGTTTGAGACACCAGAGGGAGAGAAGAGTTGTCTGGGAGGGGCCCAAATTTTTAGATATGTCCAACACATTTTTCCAAGGGGGGAGAAAAATTTTAGGGGGTCTTTACCACCCTAAGACCTCCTGCACCCATGGCTGCAAATAGGTGGGGGACACGGGGCACGTGTCCCCGCACTTTTTTAGACGGTGGTGGTATGATATACCATGTCGCCCCACGTTTTTTTCTTTATGTTTTGTATTTGGAGAAGTTTCAAAATAAAAGTGACATTTGTCACGTTTTGTGTGAAAGGCTTTTCATCAGGCTACGGGGGCAAAACTAAGCTGAAGGTGTCCACTGACTACCGTAGGGATAGCACGAGCCAAAACTCCGAAAAAAAGTTAAGAAATGACAGTGAATCCGGATGTCGTGGAAGTCTATACTAGCTAAAAAAACAAAACACACCGAAAAGCGCAAAAAAACACTGAAAAGCAAAAGAATATTAATATCAAAATGTCAGCTAAAAGGGGTCCAGTTTTTACATTTAGCTTGCCAGGTGAGGCGCCTGGTCCCTGCCCCACGTCAGTTACGCCACTGTTTTTTCATGTAAGATGTTGCACATAGCCAAGCTGATGTTGAAACAGAGTTTGGTGTGGTCTCACTAATTCTGATACTTTTATAAATATTAGCTTCGATAAAATGATTTTCTAGTGAGCGCGAAAGATTGTTGACTGCATTTGTCTGACATTTTACCGTGTGTGTTGTCTTGGGACAATAAAAGTTTAACAGCTGCACGTGTGAGAGATCACAGTACAGCAATGATTTATTTCGTGCAGAAATGTAACTGGTTTTGCTCTAACGTTGGTTGTCACGTATTCAGAAGACAGATCAAAAGTTGAAGATGCAAGTTTATAATATAAATCTTAGAAAGTTACATTTTCAGGCAAATCTCTGCGAATTTCTTGCCGAAGATAAAAAACAGCACTATTGTGGAGATTTAGTTTTAGGATGGGCAGATTTGCTGTTCATGTAGTCTAGCAGAATTATTATTTTAGACGGGTGCGGAGAAGCTATTCCTTTGATTAGCAGAAGTGTCAATTTAATAGCTTATCAGGAGGGCAATTTTTTTCAATAAAGTCAATTTTTTGGTAGTAAGTTTGAATGACGTGATTTTTTGCAAGAACTCTAGACGGAAAGAGTAAGTTTCATATTCTTAATTTGATAGGTCAATAAAAAGTCATTTTCTTACCGTTAGGTCATCCTTTTTATAGGGAAATAAAGTCAATTTTTATGATTATCATTTATTAGTCAAAATTTCTTTTTAGTGTTGGTGAGAAAAAATTGTAATTTTGATATGCCTGAAAAAAGCTTACACAACTCTGAACCGGAATTTTTGTCACACGAACTCTGAACCTGGGCGGATGAAACCCCAGTTTAAAAATTTAATTTAATTTACAGCGTTACAAGGTCAGCAAAAGTTGTCAAATGTTTCTGCTCAATCAAAACAAAGGTATCATCTACATATCGTTTCCACAAGCAAGGAGCACAGAAGTATGTTTTCATAGCTCTAGATTCTATGTCTTCCATTGCTATATTCGCAACAACTGTCGAAACAGGTGAACAAGAGCTGTTCCAAAAACTTGTTTATAGTTCTTATTATGAAAGTGTAAGAATGTTGAATCTACGCGTATTTTTAGGCCTTGACAAACATCATCGGTTGACTAATTCGTATAATTTTCTAACTCTGTCCAACCCATGAGCCTGCGCTGTGTGACCTCTAACGCTAATTCTACCGGAATCTTCGCGAAGAGTGAGACCACATCAAATGAGACTGTAGGGTCTGGGGTTGTAGGTTATTGTAGAGCTCCCTACCAGTTGAGGGGTCAACCTAGTTGTTGCAGGAGCACAGGTCGGTCTCCCAACTAAGCAACCTGACATCTTGAATTGCCAAGCCAAAGCAAGGCAAATTAAAAGGCTCTTAACACTTTGTCCGCTAATAACTCTCCAGTAGTACTCTAAGTTGACTGCTTCTTTCGATTATATTCAGATATACAACAAAAACTCCAATACACTTGAGCGTGAAGTCAGAAACACGTAACGTAACGGTTCGATGTAGAGTCGGAATTAGAATGACGACGAACAAAGCGTTGGGCGTTCGAATGCGCCACAGGAACCAGCGACCGACTGCGGTTATGTAGGTTTGCAGGCTATCGCGTCGACGGTCGGACTGTTCGCAAACAAGTGTTACAGGCAAGTTTTACCTGTAACATCTACTGCTGTACAGAGGCCAAGCCTGCTGAAAGCCGCACAAGCTTGAAACGATCCAAATGGATTCAAAAAAAATCACAACCAATCAAAACTCATTACTCAGTCAGCTGACACTGAACTCCATGTCACGAAAAACGTGACCAAAAGTCATACGATGCTTTGACACGACCAGGTACGGTGCTAGGCAACCAGATGCAACTAAGGGTCCTTCAAATATTTGAACTGACCTATGATAAAACAATTACATAATTTATATAATTAGGAACCAATCAAAACACCTAAAACAACGGGGAATTACCAAGAATTTGGGTATAAAGGCATCTCATCTGGACTGAAAATTCAGACTTTCTTCTCTGCCTTTGGTGCTTGTAGCCGAGGTCAAGTCGTTGTTCGACATTGGGCATTGCGCCCACTTCGCTCAACGATCAAGAAGAGGAAACTGACTTGCCCCGCCTATGGTGCATGTAGCCTAGGTCAAGTCATTGTTCGACATTGGGTATTGCACTCACTTCGCTCAGTGATCAGGAGTAAAAAGTGGAAGTCCGCGGCTCGCACCAGACTCCATGTCAGTTTAGAGTTTCAAGAAATGGGTTTGTCCTAGCAGGATTCCGACAGGCTAAAGTGGCTTGTCCGGGATAATCTCTGCCAGTATGGACGACAGCATATGGCTTGTCTGGGATAACCCCTGCCAGTTTAAACGACAGTGAATAGCCTGTTCGAATGAAACTCTGTCAGGCTGAAAGGCTGTAACATTCTAGCCTTCGCCCTTCCAGATATTCAGGGCTACAACAAGATTCGTGGATAAGCTACATTCGTAGCTCACTAGACTGTTTACGTTTAAAGAACCACAGTAAGTGTTCAGATATGAAAAGTAACCGTCGAATGTGTAATTAATGACAAGCTTCCGTCGAAAGCACAGCCAGCGAGACTCGACAAAGTTGAAACAAAAAGGGAAACAAGAATGTGACAGAAAGCAGTTTGATAGTTACTCAGCAGGAGAGTAGATAGATTTCCACGACTAGGTAAAATAGTAAACTGATATTTCGCACAAATTATAGTTAAATATATCCATATTTAATTTAATTTATTTGTTTGTGAGCAGACACGAAGTCCATAGTTAGTATGAACACACACACTCTGCTGAACGCAGGTTGATGAAAACAGATTCTATTATACGAAAACTACCTAGATGCAAAAGTAGGACATAAGAATTATAGGAGCGTTGTGACATATCGAGAAGTGATTGGAGATTATGAAACATTGTACCTTGGTGAGTACCTTTGCATTTTATTCACTATTTATATTCATTACAAATAAAAGTAATAACAACATGTTACTTATGTGTATTGATATATTGAAATGGAGTGATTGAGTTGTCAGAGACATAGGTTTTTCAAGCAGACTATAGTTTCTGTGAAGATGAACCTGGATTCAGGAAGGATGAACCCATGCATAAATAGATTACTTCTGAATCCATAAGGTATCTTCGTCGTCCTCAGGGATCGCGTTATACCTACTATACAAGTACATCGCGTTGAATCACGAATGGAATATTACTGGGAATTACGCAGTAAGAATGCACAAAACATTAAAACACTAATGTGTCCACTACAAGACCATTTCCTCATATTCTTGTACAATCATGGTTCAACTTATCTGCAAACTCGATTGAATTGCGTACATGGTGAGCAGTATTTCCTACTAGTGGTTGTAAAAACCGTGAGATTTCTTTTGATAGATTTTAAGCAGGAGAGCCAATAAATTATACGATCGGACGTAGGCTGGGCTTGATTAAGTGACTGCTTTGACCACTGTTTCGCCCAACCTGTGCTGTTTGTTTTAAACTTTGTCAATTGAAATCTTTTATTGCGTACTTGCAGCGCAAACGTGACTTGACTTGTTTCTGCAATTGCCGACTAAGCAGTAAGCACAGAGTAAGCCGAACAAGTTCTGAGGTTTATTGCAGTAAAAGCAATTTGAAACAAACGATGTGTTGGTATGCAGTGGTGGGAAAAATTAATTGCTATTCATGAAACAAGGGAAGTGCGACGGTCGAAATCAATTTGATTTAAAAAAATACTTATCTGGTATAGCTGAATAGTGTGCAGCCGCGATGGACCACCCTGCCGCGAGGAAATTAACAACTTATTAATATCTGTTCACTCATTAACCGCGGTCGACATCAGAATCGTTGAAGACTTCGGCAAACACAACGTATGAAGGGCTGTCACGTAACAGATTCAACAGCTTGGTCGATCACGGGTGTCATATTTTCGTCTGAAAATAGCGATCTCCCGTTCTTACCAGACCTACGTGAAAAATGCGACGGATATATCACCGTAGTTTTGCTTTCACCGGTAAATTCCAGAACAAGGTGCGGTAAATCTGCTTGTTTCACTTTTCCACACGGGCAGATTCTTTCTAACTTCACGGAGTAGACAGTGTGACATTCTAACCAGCCAATAGTTCTGAAATTATCTCCAACAACCATCAGAGCACGCCATAGGCGTAGCCAAGCGGGCCCAGAGAACTATGCCCCCAAGTTTTAGAATATATAGTCATTTTGTGCTTTGAGAAGCGGCGTCCTAAACAAAATACTGGTGCTCGCCTAAAGTCAAGTTTTGGCCCCCAAAGATTTTGGGCTAGCTACGACACTGGACCACGTTACAAGCATACGTCATATATGTTGCCAACGTTTAGCGATTGTGAACTTCATGGTAAAACAGCACCTGAAAATCCCCTTTGGTTGCGGTTCGTTGTCGCGGCTTGGAGTTCAAGGCGAGACTTTAGCTGCTACCAACCAAACGGCAACAAGACTCATTGCCACGGGTAAGTCACAGGTAGAAAATGTGATATATTGCATGGCTCAAAGCGTGTTTGAAAAAACACAGGAAAAAATCACTGAATACATTTATAAACAATTGCGTTTCATACAGTGGAGGTAAATTAAGCTCCAATGCCTTATGCCGCACTGTGCCGGCTTGCAAATAAACTCATGCGTGGCAGAAGACGTGACATAGCAGTATAAGGGCAACGACAAAAAAAAGCTTACTCAATAGGCAGGATGATCGTCTGACATGTTTTAGGGTTTACCCTGCATGGCAAGTATATCAAAAAATCTACGAAATATGTAGCAGCCATCGTTTGCGACCTTACATCAAATCAACGCGACTTCCTTTCAGCGCATGATCCTGCTGCACCACTTTTGGTGAAGGTGAAACATGAAAAGCGAATCACCACTTGGAAAATAAAATCGTGTAGGTTGAAATGCGTATCAATCGCTGAAATCAATTGTACGCAACGTCACCATACGTGATTGCACGAATGAACATGGAGTCATCACAAACGGAATGTGCAAAGCGAAAAGTCCGACGTAGTCGCGTCGAGAGAAAATTGCATGGCAGCAACAAAACGTGTTCAACGTCAATTGCGACAAACCCAGTGGCGTGTTTATCTATTTCAAAAAGCTGCATTTTAGCAAGTAAAATAGGCCGTAACGCCTAAACAACTTCAACGGAAGTACGGTGAGGGGCCATGCCGCATTCAAGGCTGTTATTGCTGGCCTAAAACACTTGAAGAATACATGCATAGTCGATTAAAAATTAGGAACAACCGGAGGATTTCCGTATCAACTGCCAAAGCAAGAAACGTTAACTGCCCAAATCGTCAGGGAATGGAGGAAAAGAGTATTCGAACTTCAGCTGCAAAATCAAAACGATTAAGTTAAATATTTTGCTGAATGCTCGGATTTTTAGAACTGCTCGTGTAAACATTGAGTGGTACAAAACCAATATTGAAACCCATTGTGTGTTACATCAGCTAAATACACATTATCTCCGTTATAATTCCTATTCCATTCCTACCATTCAGTTTCGCTCGACCTTATCGTACTTTTTTCCACCACTAGAAAACGTATTTCGCTGCCCATTGACCTTGAAATTACGTTAGCCTCGTATTTTTGAACAAAGTACAACCGATAGTCCGATCATTACACAGTTCCGTAATACATTCATTATTTTGTATTTGCTGTATTTCAACCTCATGATTCCGGGACGAAATAGCATCTACAGTTGAAAGATGGCGGGATCTTACCAGCAAGTCTAAATAGGTGATAGCGATGTGCACAAAGGTTCAAAGTAACTTTATGATAGAGTGCATTTTGCAGTTAATATGTGCTGTTGTTTTGCATAAGAATGTAAATGCAATGATGGTATTTTTATCTTGTCGGTTGTTATTTGAGCATCTTTAGAATTGTAGTGTAGGTAATGTTCGGGCTGAGCGCTTATGTAATATTTTCGAATGGGGTCGCCAAATCTAAGGTTACGAACCACCTATGGCACAGTCGTGAACATGTGTCATGAACATGTACCTCACATCAGTTGTTTTACTTGTACATAGTAATTTTACTGAAACAGAAAATATTTATAAATTGTTATCATGAATCAACGCTGCATGTATTTCACAGCTTTTTTTGTTGTTGTTTTACTTGTGCATAACCATTTTACTGAAATAGAAAATATTTATAAACTATTATCGTGAATCCACGCTGCATGGATTTCACAGCAAACAAGCCAGGTCCGAAAAAGTAGTACTGTATTCATTGTTCAAAAGTATCGACAAACAATAGGTTCATAAGTTACGGTAACGGTTTACTGGCATGTATGAACGCTCACGTGGCTAATTTACGAATACACTGTATATGGTATATCAATCAACCTGGTTTGTTTGCACATTGGGAATAGTTTGAACCACTAACACGTGCATGAATTCAATACGTTCCCGCTTGGTTGCACTAACCAAAATACAGTGAATGTAATTTAGTCAACCTAAACAGGGTGTAATGGCGGAATGCCGTATTCTTATCTCAAACGGGATGATCGTTGTGCAAAGAGTTTATAAGTAACCTTGACACCGAGGACACACTAGTTCACTGCAGACCTGTTAACAACAATCTTTGAAGCATTGAGATAACCATCTGTTGATAATTGGCACACCGCATTTCAGGGAGCAGGCTTGAATCATTCCGCGGCAGGAACGCTATGCTGTGCATACAAGATATAATAAAACATTAACTTACATTGCCTCCCATTGCCTCAGGCAGATTATCCACATCAATGTACTTTGTTATTTCCGACTTCCCGCAGAGCACTGTAGCCTGCCTCTGCTGTTCAGATAACATCTTGCTCACCAACTTCCACATTGCGTTTAATATTGAAGGCAAGTTGTACACAATCATGCGTTCTGCAGAGGACAAAACGTTTTTACTAAATTTAACCAAAAGCATCCAACGACACGGGGAACATCAAATGCCGAAACCAGCCAAAGCGAAACGACTGTTGGCATCCACCTACTTAAAGAAGTACTTCACTTGGCAAAAATGACTTATCGCTGAGTAGTTATAATGTTCTTGCAGTAGAAACCTTAAAAATGTACGTTGAATTTCAGCAAGGAATTCACATTTTCCTAATTTAACTATTCCCCAACAATTAAACGTCAACTAGCATCACATTATTCCCCAACAATTACATAAGATACAGCAAATGGTAAAAATGCTGTTGACAGTTTGCACAGCAACAGTAGCACATACTGCACTTTGCGGAAACGCTATACAGCGATCTACACTGGTGGCTTGCACCACTTTGTAAACGCGAGTTGAGACCAGCTGAGCACACAACTGAGTTCCAGAGTTCAATTAAGTTTTCTTTTGGTTATTAAATGACATACCAAGCATACATGGAAAGTAGCTTGTAAAACAATGAATAATGAACTTCACAAATCCCATGTCACTGTTGCCAAGACCACTTCCACTGGTGTCCAAAATAAATGAAATCCTTTTTCCTGGTTCGATTTTTTGAATCCGCTCTAACCAGAATATCAGCAGCTTTGTGTAGCTCTCTTTGTCTTTTTTCTCCATGGGACCGGCTTTGAAATGCACTAATAAAAAAGAAGTATGAATTGATCTCAGCAGACAACAGCACAGCATTTTGCTTTGGTACACACAATAGAAATACCAAAGCTGAATAGGTCTCTCTTTAATTTGTGACATTTCTTTACCTATAGCTTCTGAACCCAGTATATCCAGGCCACAGAAAACACTTGAAACTTGCATGTAACACCCAGTTTTAAGAGATAACATCTGGCTTGACTAAAACTAGATTATTTCCGTGAATCAAACAGAGCATTGATTGAAGTTAGGGTTTTGTCATCTGACAGCCCTAGCATAGCCAGTTCAATTCAAAATACAACTTTCAGGCAAGTTTTGATTCTACACATTAGTGGAAAATTTCTTGAATTCAGCAGCAAATTAAGTGTCAAGCACATTTATAAAACAAGGTAGTTTGAATTCAAAAATACATTCTTTCAAACATACTGCTGTATTACAGTACAACATTTTTTCGTTATTGCTTCTTAAGGGTAATCTTCTGTCAACTCTACATAAAAGTTCTGAGACAAACAATTTGTAAATAAAATTACACATTAAAATCCTGCATGGTTTTCAGCAGCGCTTTTCATACATAACTTGATTAGAGATAGACCGATATATCGTCCTGGCCAAGATTTGGGTTTCACCAATATAATGGTAGCAACCAAAATGGCCGATGTTATCAGCTTCAGTAGGTTTTGACAAAACACTGTTATATTCCTCACGCATCCAGACTTGCGCAAGAAACCACAATGAACTAAGTCAAGACAGTTATCTTGCAGTAATGTCACTAGCAGGTGCATTTTCATAAACAAGCAAACAAGATGAACCATGAAGCACATATCGACCGTCGCAGCTGAAACAAAAGCATCATCAATAATCAGATTAATAAAAAATCATAGCAAAATATTAAAATTGTTGCAATTTGAAAAATTTTTGCTCAAAAAAACTGATTTTTGAAAAAAGATAAGGCATATAATGCATTATATTTTTGATAATGAAGCAGAAAACAAGATTTAAAATTTTTGGACATATCAGTTATCAGTATCCATCCATGAATGGCCAATATATCGGTATCGGTCCCAAAAAAACATATCGGTCAATCTCTAATCTTGATAAGCCTGGTATTAAGCTTTGGTGACATCTGTTAAAACCAAGAGTCAAATTAAGAGTGCAACCTACGTTTCATGTGTTTTATTGGACTTTGCAATGTTAATGTTTCAACAGCTTAATGTACTGCTGTAAAAAACTCTGTTCCTTTCACTGTTTCCACAAATATTTATTATCTACATTTATGAAAGTGTGTTGCAAAATGCAATGAACTGATGATGATAACAGGAGTTATCGAAACGTTTGCAGTGTGTCATTTGTATCATTTTCTTTGGCCGTGATTTTCATTTTGAAGGTGTGCTTCCCTAATTCATTATATGAGGATGGCAGGTCTGGAAAAAATGTTAGGTTTAACATTTTTCTTTCTTTGCTTTGCTTAGTTAAAGTGGTTCATGATTAAAAATGTATTATTTTTGCAAGCATAAAGTCACTTTCACTCATGAAATATAAAATATTCTGTAGCAAAACTTCCCAATGCCATTAGGTTTTTCAAGTCTGAGCAATTGCAAACTTTTCAACCTTCCTATCCCTTAAAAATGCCAAAGTACAATTTTTCTTGCAATGAGCTCAGATCTCAAGTCCAGTTTACATTTAATTAACATCATAGGAAATCAAAAAGAAGATAAATTTAAAAATTGGTAAAACTAGATGTTTTCCAAATACAAAACACATATCAACCCAAAGCAAAAGTTTTAAACACCTGATTTCTGCTACCAAGTTATTTCTTGAACTTTTGCAAGAACTTAATTAAAAAATCATGAAACTCTTCCAAATATATTGTTTTCTTACTCTGGTATTGAACTGAGTTCTTTCAGAATCTGCCTGACAATCAGAAAGGCTCGATCGTACATGCTGTGGCAATAATTGTTCCATATCAGAATGTTACACATGAAGGCTCACAGAAGTCTTCCACAAAAATCTGGCCACAGTTATTAAAACAGGAATATTAATTTCGCTCAAATGAGCATCGTCAGTTCCACAGAATAAAAAGTAAAAGCGTAAAATCTTTGTTGAACTAGATCAACAAAGATTTTTCCAGTTCAACAAAGATTTTATGCTTTTACTTTTTATTCTGTGGAATTGACGATGCTCATTTGAGCGAAATTAATATTCCTGTTTTAATAACTGTGGCCAGAGTTTTGTGGAAGACTTCTGTGCGCCTTCATGTGTAACATCTTCCACATATATGTACAAAATAAGATTCCCTAGCATCAAACAAATGCAGCAAAAACCTCAAATGCCCTTGAGTAAAAAATACTTTCATTCAAGGAGGTTTTGAAGCAAGTATCATGAAGAAGAACATCAATGATGCTCAAAATCCCTTAATGAGTTTTTTTTTAAGTTCAACAAAATGGTTTCCTCTGTTACATCTCACTTCAGTACAGCTTCCACGAGCTTGTTTTCATGCCAGTTAGAGCACACCACTGTTGATGAAAGTGATGTGCCAACATATGGCAGAGAAAGCGAGAAACACATGAAAATAAAAATTTGTGTTCTTTATTATTAATTGAAAGGTCCAAAAAGGCATTATTTTTCACAAAACCTATGAACCCATACCATTCATATTGCTGTGAACACAGAACCCAAGCAGAAAGCACATGAAGCTTCACACAGTGGCAGCAAGCAACAATTGAGATCACACACCATAATCACTCTTCGCTTTTGCCAGTCATCACATTCAACCATTATGATTAGTATCAGAAGAGATTGCACACCGCACTCACTTTGTGAGATCACTCTGCCAGATCTTTCCACTGGGATCACCCTATTATAGCTCGTTTGCACCACAGGTGCTATTCTTAGTGCACATCCAGTTCGTGGTGCATTGTGCATGTGACACCTTTCTGATTGAGTGTATTCAACAGTATACTCAGCAGCCTTTTTCATATTTGAAAAGGTTGTTTGATTTTTGTTTACTTCCTAAAATAACAAGTTCCTTCGCCTGTACGACAACTGTGGTGTAGTTTTAAAGACAGATACAATCAAGGTTACAGAACCTTGCTGGGTGTCAACAAACTACACTGATAAAGTCACTGTTGTTCTCAGTGTGTTGCAAATTTTGAGAAAAGCTGTAATTTTTTTGAATTGACTTAATGAGGAAGTAAATAAATTACCATGTCTACGTTTGGCAATGAAACACAGCATTGACATTTTAGAAAAGCCTCAACTATACATAACAATGGACAAAGAAATCAATTACAGTTTGCAATATATTGAATCAAATCATCTTACACTTTTGGGTTAACATAAACTAACACAAACAATGAAAAATAAGATGACTGCATGCATAAGCATTTTTTACTTATTGACACAAGTTCTATACACCTACTTCAACATCGCGGCTACAACATGAATTATCACCACTCAAATTCAGCTAACATATTTCTAAGTTGTTTCTGCATCACTTACACACATATTTAGTAAAACCAGGGTTTAAATGTATAGGCATAGCCAAGGTTACACATGTATCCATGCTCATCAGGCACCAATTTACAAAACACATATTTATTGCAATTAGGCACAACAGAAAAGGTTAAAATGCATCATAATGCAGAAAATAATGTTCTGGCTCTCTGCCCTGTCTGACTTACATACTCTACATCCATTTAGATCTCTTCCCAGAAGAAAGATCAAGCCTTTTTCAAACATTCCTTCTCCAATACTTTCTACAGACAAAACTGAAAAAAAATATCAAGTGGTTTTAGTGTGCGACTTTGTAGCTGTCAACTTTCAATTTGTTAGGTATTCCAAAGCTTGATCCTATAAGTGATTGACCAATCTACACTAAGAGCAGATGTGGCAAGTCAAAACAGATGTGGTGTTTAGTGCAGGGGTGCAAAAATGCAGTTGTGCACTCACACTGTAAGACCAGGATTTGCAGCAACATAGCAGTGTTAACATTTTCAGCTCTGGCATTCCTTTCGCTCCCTGGCCTTACCTCATTTCCTGTACTATGTTTTGGGTTAAGCAAAACACCACGATTTGGATAGATGGGATGGAGTATAATTGACAACAGTTCAAGGCTGTTTTTTTGCTAAGACATTTCAATAATTTCTCACGTACTGTTAAAACTCACCATAACAGTATTCACTATAGCCTACCGTTTCAGACATTATGACTGAATTGACACAATTTTTTTGATAATTTCAAAAAAATTTGGTCTCTGACCAATAAGATAAACCCACGTTCAGGGGCGACTCCATGTCAACAGCATCACTAGGGCACATCATGCGATTTATACTGACTGAATGCAACTGTTCCAGGCTTCCATCACTGAAAATTCCATTTGCTCTCATTCTGGCTAGCAGTATGGTTGCTCTGTGACGTCAGTTGCATAACAATGAATGATAAGTTCTCATGAGAACATGTTCTTTGTTGCATAGCATACATTACAGAGCCATGACAATGCCAGTTGTGTGCACTACTAAAAATTTCTGCACACTACTAAAATTCACAGAAAATTTCACACTCTTGATTTAGCAGGTATTTTTACGCATGCATGTGACCTATACATCAATAAATATGTTAAATTAAAAATAAACCTTTACACTGTTTAACTCCATGAAGTTATTTTCTCAAGCAGGAAAACTTACCCCTCACTGCATTCTGCTTTCTCCACTTTAGAGACGTTTCTGCAAGTTTGATGGCATTTTCCATATTTGGAGACCAACGAAGAAACAACGATGCATACACTTTATCTTCAATGATGCGTTCATAGTCTTGGCTGTCAATTTCAGTCTGTATTTCTGGTGACATAGCACAAAGTATACCGTATATACTTGTATATAAGTCGAGTTTCAGGGAGATGATGTTAAGGTAATATTTTTGGGGTTGACTTATACACAGGCAATGTTTATGGAGATGTTGGTGAAGAGTCGTATACACTGTGAATGTGAAAAGAGAACTCTGTTATCATACAGGTTATATACAGGGAAATTATGATTCAGGCAAAACAGGTGAGGAAAATTATGGTTCTTCACCTTAAAAAATACTCACATTTTGACATTACTTCACAAAATTATCCAATGTCAGTGTAATTTATTTTGACCACACCATCGATATGCTTCGGTGATTTCGTTTTTTACACATGGTATTAATTACTTTGTTTGTTTATTATAGATCATAACTTTTGAACCAGAAACCCCAGAAAGATGATCAAAAGCATCAAAGGACTTGGATTGTGAAACCACCTAGAAACAAAAGTGTTAATTCACGCCACCCTCCCATAATTAGTTCTTGTATCTGTTGACAAACCATTTCAGATGGCTTCATACAATGTTATGCCAAAAACATTTGAAATACTGTATTTCAGGAATTTGCTAAGAATTTTCAGGGATTTCCCTAATTAATTTCCAGAAGTTTGGCCATAATTTTGGAACAAGGAACGCTTGAAAGTCAATCAAGGGCATTAAAGACTCGTATTATAGACTAAAATCAAATAAACTTTGAGCCACAAAATTGGCTCATTTGCTCAGCTCCCCAGGGGATAATGACATCATTGGAAGATAAACCAGGTATACATAAACATACTCCCATCATGTAAACATAAACAAAAAAAATGACAAAACAGAAACAACCTTTTTTAATGCAAACTACAAGATTTTCCCCATCTTTAGAGGGTTTGAACAGTCTTTAGCTCAATCTGCTCGAAAGTTATGGCGATATATAACGTGGGTAGGTTTTTTATAAAGTTTTTTTAGGGACCTGATTCAGGACTCTAGAATTGAAAATTAGGTCCCTAAAATCAGATAAAATTATCATCGGCCTCCTAGAATCAGAAAAATTAGGTCCCTACAGGTCCATACCAGGTACCTAACATTTTCCTTAAAAAAAAACTGAATACAGGTATAATATACCCATGGCCAACATTTGTGGGAGTAGAATTTTTACCTAATTTTTTGTTTTTTGAGCCATAATTTTGGCTCCAGATACGCTAGAAAGTCAATCAAGGGCTGTAAAGACGTTACACAATATGTAAAATTGATGAACACTAATGACTCGGATGATAGCCTATACTCGAAATTAAACTTGAGCCAAAAAATGGCCATGCGTTGGTGCCCAGAGCCAGGTAACCTCAGCCATAAAATCACGAAGGCATGCCCCCATTAGGATGTCACCCACAGAAAACCCCAAACCCAAAACAAAAAACATTTTTTCAAAGTAAACTAGAAGACTTGTCGAATCCGTAAAGGGTTTGAATGAACAGCTCTCTAGCTCAATCGGATGGCGAGTTATGAGTTGCAAAAAGTTGCACACTTGATCAAAAAAGTGGCCCAAGCGGGACTTTAACACTTTGGCGTCCGGCCGCTATCGGGGATTTTCAAGAAAAAAACACCGAAACGCACGTGGCTTTGCGCGAGAATTTCTCCGGTCCAGTAAGCGCTACCAACCCAGTCAAAAGCTCAAAAGACACGGCAAGTCTTGTAGCTTGCACTTGAAAAAAAATTTTTGGTTGGGGGGTGCGGATTTTTTGTGAGTGATGTCGTAAGTGGAGGACGGTTCCATGACTATTGAGACCAATTCATTTGAGACCATTCATTTCAGACCACCTTCATTTGTGACCAATACATTTGAGACCACGTTCATTTGAGACCTGTTCATTTGAGACCACATTAATTTGAGACCACATTCATTTGAGACCACATTCATTTGAGACCACATTAATATGAGACCACAGTCATTTGAGACCACATTCATTTGAGACCACTTCATTTGAGACCACATTCATTTGAGACCACATTCATTTGAGACCACAGTCATTTGAGACCACAGTCATTTGAGACCACAGTCATTTGAAACCACTTCATTTGAGACTACATTCATTTGAGACTACATTCATTTGAGACCACTTCATTTTAGACCATTTCATTTGAGACCACATTCATTTGAGGCCACATTCATTTGAGACTACATTAATTTGAGATCACATTCATTTTACGCCATGTTAAAGTGAAACTGTTTTGATTTACTGTGTATCACTTTTTATGATCTGCCTTTCACTTTTTTGCTGGAGACCTGAAGTTTTCCAAGGTGATTATCCATTTGAAATATTGCAAGGTTGTGCACTTCCGTGTCCAGGGGTGACTCACGCTGGTTTGTAAATGTACCCGCACTCAGGGCCGGATCAAGGGGGTGCAGCAAGGGTAATTGACCCGTGCTCCTCACTCAAGGGGGCACCCCGTGATGATAATTATTTGTTTTAAATAAAATACTCCTTTGAAAAATTGTGATTCGGAAGCAATACAAGAATACAAATCTAGATTCCGATGTTGCAGTGAGTAGGCCTACATCTATTGAATTCACTACAGTTCTGACTTGCTACCAGTTTTAGTAATCACCACCAGGCCCGTAACCAGGGAGGGCACAGCGCCCCCCTAAAACTTTTTTTGCCCCCCTGGAAAAAATGTATTGGACATAATTTAAAACTTTTGGACATGGTTTAAAAAATTTGGGCTCCTCTCAGAAAACTCTTTGCCCCACCTGGTGTCCCAAGCTGGTTACAGGCCTGATCACTACTGAATGTAAATATTGTTGTTTTTGTTCAATGCAAATATATTTGAATTTTACTTGTAACTTTTTTCTAATAATCGGTCTTTTGGCATGAGTATGATTATCTACTTGCGCATCACGCCTACTGCACAAAGTCACGAACATGATACAATTGGCATGCTAAAATTAGTCCTGCAGTGGATGCTGTTTAGTGTATAGAAGTTGTTTTAAAGTGATTGTCATTTGTTTCAAGCACCTGACCTCAAATAAGCTGTACAAACATATGCATTTATTGGTAAATTTATTGATCAAACTTCCCATGTTGCAGGATGCGTAAGGGCTCGCACCCTGGAAATTTGTTGACGCTCCTGGGGTAGCGTGCAGCCCCAGTTAAGAACCATTGGTACATAGTATCAAAACGCTCCCATAATTTCTTTTGTCGTCTGGATCCAGAGGTTGTCAAGCCAAAATGTGACCTTTGTTTCATCATAACGATAATGTGTGGTGGAAACGCACTTTTCTTCCGATGGCTAGCATCGTTGTGTTACATCATAAACACATGAAAGTGGTAATGTCAAGCCATTTGCACCACATGCTATGCATGTTTTGTCAGCTAAGGTTTTTATCAGTCGATTTGTAGAACGAAAGAGCAGAAAGCGAGATTGCAATGTTTAGCTAGAGCGATGCCGAAGTTCGCAATGCCTTCAGGAGCTAAAATGCACCAAGTTTGTAAGGAGGCAAAGCACAAGAATTGGCAGTGTTAGCTAAACCCCCCCAACTGAATCTTTTTTCAGCAAAGCTTTCAAGCAGCAACGTTAAAGCAGTAGCGTTAACCAGAGCACCTGAAAATGTAGGTGGAAATCACAACATATGCTTCGAAGAACCTTTCACACTCAGCATGGCTGGCCATATTGACATGTTATTTTTCTGGTGTTTTTGTTTGTATCTCTAGTTTTTTCTTGTTGTTTGGGTTAATTTTGTTCCTTGCCGAGTCACTCTCTAACCCAGTGGTTCTCAAAGTGGGTGGAATCGCCCCCTTGGGAGCAATTTTGATGGGCAAGAGGGCGATAAGGTGGCGACATAACACAAAGGGGGTGAAAAAATGCTTGTTCACTAATTGATTATTGAGTTAACTTCAGTAGCCTACTACTATGACTTGTCAGTTTCTTGCAGATGTTAATTCACTGTAATAATCGTTTGAGGTTGTTGCTAAAGCATTTATCTATTAAATTTTATTCTGGATCGTCTACGTGCCCATCTACAGTTTGGATTATTTCAGGGCTGCAGAAGCCATTGTAAAAATGACACAGCTCTGGCTCCGGAGCTCTTCTTTTCATGAACATGGCTCCAGCTCCAGAGCTTTTGGTTTTCATGAGTGTGGCTCCGGCTTCTGTTTGTTTTCACATATTATTATTTTGATTGTTTTGCTGTTCCTCAAGTTCAGTGGAAAATGACTTAAATCAAGTACACAAAACTAAGAGAATATGCCAAACCTTTTGAGTAATATTATCTGTTTTTTTTTACAAGCAGCGGTCTTGCCATGAGGAAATCAGCAAAAAAACAACAATCACAAGTTCAGACGATTAAGAGAACATTTACTAGCAGAAAGGAATCTCAAGATAACAGTAATATAAACAATTACTGGAAAGGCAGTCACTGGATTTACTGTCAATGCCTGAGGACCTTTTATTATTTCTTAAGACCAGAATCAAGAAAATGGCTATTTGGAAAACTACATTTGTGTTTGAGCATTTAAACACAGACCAGTCCCAACTGACCAAGTGTTTTGCACTCGTTGCATGCTTTGTCTATTGCAGTCTTGGAGATTCCAGCTAACAGCGCTGACCGGGTAAACCATGCAAAGAGCGCAAAACACAGTGGACTGTCATGTGTTCTTTCAAACACGCACACATTTGCATCAACGCATATGCGAAGATGTGTTTAAAAGCCCTTCGTTCGAATAAAAACTGACCCCTAACAAGAAATTCACATCTGACTTTTTAAATAGCAGAAAACTTCTGATTTCTTATCTTTTGCACTCACAATAAACAGTGAGGAATCGCAAAGTAAAGCACAATTTAGCATGGGAACTGGTTACCGTGCTGAAAACACAGATTTTGTTCCACAGATGAAAACTTCAAGTAAAGTTCACATTTGTTGACATTGATTTTTTACCCTCCTGATAATGACCTGCTATGCAAAGCAATGCTGGTTCGCTACCAATTATTTATAGCTTACATGTTATGCCACTGCTTGTAAACATGTTTTCTAGTGAACATTCCCACTTTACAATGGCGTGCCGTGCATTTCACGCTTAAATATGTAATGACATCATATCTTAAATCACACTCCCTGCTAACAGCATGAATACATATAGCTACAAAAGCTATGGATATTTTATTATATATCTACTCATTACAGCTCAGTTCTTTTTAGATCGCTACACTACTACAGACCCGGTTAGATCATTCTGACTAGAAAGTAAGATATTGTGGTAGTTAAGGTTTTTCTTACTTCTGCAACAGAGGTTCTCAACCATTTTGCTGAAGGGAGCCAAATCCAGACCTACGATTTTGTTGGAGAGTCTCACTTAAGTTTTTCAACATAATTCAATTTACACGTTTTGTTTCACAGCAGAACAAAGTCTGTTACACAAAATATCAGACGTTTTATTGAAAGACTGCTGAGAGCCACACAAAGGGTGCTTGGGAGAATGTGGCCCTCACAACAGGGGTTGAAAACAACTGATCCACATGAATTGGATAGATAGTCACAGTCAACGAGGGTGTTACAGTAGGGAGCTGCAGGATCAACCGTTGACTTTTTGCAGACAATTTGGTACTGCTAGCATCATCTCAACAGGATCTTCAGCATGTAGTTGATCACTTTTCTGCTGCGTGAGACCGAGCCAGCATGAAAATCAGTGCTAAAAATACCAAGGTGCTTGTCTACGTGTTTCTACAAACCCAAGGCAGTGTATGCCGCAAGTGAACGGCACTACACTGCAGCAGGTGGAGACGTACAAGTACATAGGGCTGGTATTTATGTGTGACGGTAGGCGGAGCCCCAGAAGATTGATGCACGCATTGGTAAGGATAACGCTGTTCTGCGTGAGCTTTATCGCTCTGTGGTCACAAAATGGGAGCTTTCAAACACTGCAAAGCTCTCAGTTTTCAAATCGATCTTTGTTCTGATCCTTAAGCCATGGTCATGACTCTTGGTAATGATCGAAAGAATATCAACTCAGGTGCAAGCACTAAAGTTGGGATTTTTGAGAAGAGTCCACGGTGTGACAAGGGGCATACCGAGGATGAATTGCACCTGGTACAAGGAACTAGTTTGGCACCTTCATATTTGAACGTAAGCTACTTTGGGATTAAATGTCATGCACTGAAGAAAAAACTTGCAACATTCTTGTGAATCTTTGGCGGCGCCCTGTGATTCGACGTCCGGGGCATTGTGCCCCCTCGTTACGCCCTGGTGTGACACTTCGCTACAAAGTGCGCAGCTGTGAAATTTGCACTGAATGTCGAACCACTTCTCCTTACTGAGAGAATACAACCACATTAGTTCAGCCAGGTATCAAGGAATGCCCACCAGAAGACTGGTGAGACAAGCCCTCCTGGCTGAACCCACAGCCAAGCGCTTAGATGTCATCCTAGGCCAAGGTGGAGTAACTGCATCTCCGACCTTGCTTGGTCCCGTCTTGGTGTGCAGCCAGCAAAACTATCTGAAATTGATCTGATGTGAAATAGACCGTGAGATACTCCAAGTTGTCCTGTGGATGTTGCCCCAGCAACCCTCCCTAGAGGAAAATTGGGCATGAAAATGAATGAAATGAATAACACTTTTGTTAGTTTATTAACTGATGTTAAAAGTGCTTAGCTAGCGAATGAAGAAGTTCCTTAGACAGATAGGACTGATCAATACAAACGTAGAGACGGCTAGAAATGTTTTGCCTATTATTCATGATACCTTTGGCAGGAAATAAGATGTAAAATCATTTTCAGGTACCGTGATTGTTGCGTCAGCATCATAATGCGGCCCGCGGGTTACCTTGTAAGTTCTCATGTGGTCCACGGAGCAATTTGAGCTTCAGACCCCTGATCTAGTGCTGGTATCAAAAACTACCTTCTCGCAGCTAAGTGCATGTGCAGCTGAGTAGCCTAAGCACATTCTCGACTACCACAAAGAGCAAATGAGAATGTTGCGAATCAGCGAAGACATAATTTTTACAAACTATCACATCAGGAAATTCTTCATTGGGGCTATGGTGAATCAGCTCCCCCTTACTTTCTAGTTTCAAGCCTACCTTTATTTTACTGGTGAGGTTAGCTTAGAAAATAACTTCTGCAAAGTTTGCTGATGATCGGACCAAATTTGACCTCCTCATGGCCAGTTTTTACAGGGTTCGACACTATTTTTTATGTTTTTTCCCACTAGAGAGCGCTGTGTTCAATAAACTAAAAAAATGTTGATATCAACAGATGCCTGTACTTCTTGCACATATTTTGAAAAAAAAATTTCAAAATATATTAACACTTTGGCATCTGGGTGGTTTTGGCGATTTTCACAAAAAAAACAGCAGTTTTCGGTTGCCTTACCAACGCCCTAGCTCCTCTGCCGATTGCGCTAGAGAGCTGTTCAACAGTTTAAACGGATCGACCAGTCTAGTAGATTGCACTCGAAAAAAAATTTTTTACCTGGGGGGTGCAGGTTTTTTGTGAGTGACGTCATAAGTGGAGGACTTTCAGGCCACCTTGGCCCACTTTGCCTGGCCCTGGGCGCCAACCGTTAGGTGGTATTATTTCGCTGAAGTTTTTACTGGAAACTAGGCTACAATCCTTGTTTTTTGATACTTTGGATGACCTGCTGGGGTTTCGGGTTCAAAAATTGTGATGTAAGTTAGTAAAAATATTTGACTAATTAGAGATAATTAGTTATTTAATTTATTTGTTTATTTTAGATCATAACTTTTGAACCAGAAACGCTACAAGGCCGATCAAAGGCTCAAAAGACTCGGACTCGAGTCTAGTTTCCAATGAAAACTTCAGCGAAACACTTTGGCCTAGTGGTTGGGCCCTAGGCCAGGCAACATGAGCCAAAATGACCCTAAAACTACTTCA
>Ga0210059_1001067_pt1 | contig 39751 bp, 19 predicted proteins | sample Ectturendosymbi2_FD_188042 | JGI IMG/M metagenome (GOLD analysis project Ga0210059, IMG submission 188042) | Ecteinascidia turbinata endosymbiont from Florida, USA - Sample 2 (SPAdes) (version 2) | ecosystem: Host-associated > Tunicates > Ascidians > Unclassified | place: Key West, Florida... | reverse complement strand
ACCCTTGCATATATTGAAGAACAACTTTCACACAAAGGGCCGCGGGGCCCCTAAAAGCGCGGGGCCCGTAGCAATTGCTATACGTGCTACTATTGTTAATCCGGCACTGACTCCACCTGGTCATTGGGCGACCTCTGGCCGTTTTCCCGTGAGTGTAGCAGTAGGACTTGCCTCGCCAATCTTTCGTGGGACATTCTGGACACATGGCCGAACCAACGTAGCTGGGATCTCTCGATTCAGAGAAGTGGCTCTGCATTCAGGGCTTTGCGGATTTCACAACTGCGCACTTTGTCGCGAAGTGTCACAACGTTAACTCTTCGCAAAAATCTCATTTCTGCCGCTTGCACTTGAGATAATATTCTTTCGGTCATTACCCAAGATTCGCGACCATAGGCGATGATCGGAACAAAGACCGATTCAAGCGGTGTTTGAATTTGAAAGCTCTCGTTTTGTCACCACAGAGCGATAAAGCAAACGCAAACCTGCGTTAGCTTTACCAATCCGTGTATCAGTCCCCCTGTTTCGCCTTCCGTCCCTCGCAAATACCACCCAAATTTATTTGAACTTCACCAGCTGCAGTGTAATGCCGCTCACTTGCAGCATCCACTTCCTTGGGTTTTAAAGAAGCAATGAATAAATTAACTCAATCCTTAAGTCCTCGAGATTTTAACACATGGCTACGCTTTTGATTATGCTGTCTTAAAGTGAGCAACAAAGCTAGTCAAATTAAGACTAGTCAAATTCAACAAAGCTGGTCTAGCTCAGCAGAGCTAGCCTCACAACAAATACGTGCAACGGTTTATAGTTCTTCATGTTTGAATTTTTTGCATCGGCCTCGTACTGATCATGAAGCCAAAAGTTTGCTTTTTGACCAGATTTGTGTCCGAGTCAAAGAATAAAATGTGAAGCAATGCTTGTTGCTACTGAAAGAAAGATGAAACATGATGATTCGCAATATCAGACCTTCCTTATTGCCTTAGTAGAGGGCAAAACTGCAAGCTTTACCAAAATTCCGATCACATGGAAATTTTTTTAAGTAAGGACCGAAGAACCAACATCACTATAGAAATCTATTCCAAATGAAAATTCATTCAGATGTTTGTCGAGGCAGAAAAAATGTTTTTTTGCGGCATGTCATATAATATTTGGTTAAGTTGAGCTTGCTGTGACCTTTCGCTATACTTTCACGATTTTTTCTCCTGATTCCCCAATATCGGGACACTACACATTGTTTGTTTTGTATGCATGCCCCGAAACCCTTTTTCTGGCCGTAATTGCAGATATCTGATCGAGCAACAACTTCAAAATAACATACTAAACTTAATCTTCAAAAACGAAGAGCGGCGTGCAAATAGAAAGAAGGTGGGACATTTCTTTGCAATCAGTTGCCAATCAACATCGTTTCTCACCATATTCATTCACACCAGGCGTTTGGTACAAAACGTTTTGGATTTTTTGAAGTTTCAAGGTTGTTTACGCATTATACACGCTTTTTTATGGAAAACAATGACTACAATGAGCTGTACTTAATTGTTGAAAAGTGATGCTACCCTGACGAACAGACCGAATCAGAAGCAGACAATGAACATGTATAACATAGCCAACTTTTTGTCGAACTATTTTAAAATGGCGATTCGCAAAAAGTTAAATATACGGCATTTACAGCAATACAACTGAATACTGTCACTTGTTACTTCTTTTGCATTAATCAATCGCAAGATTAAGATGTCTACATGTAAGTTAGTGGCAAAAGTCTTCAAACGTGGCGTGGAAGCAATAAAGATTTATGGTGGATATGCTCCAACTCGGGATGCGCTGAAACAAACATAAGAATGTGTCGAAGAACAAGACATGCCGCGAATCCCTGAGTATTTTGTAGAACGAATAGGTTTTACGGAGGGATACTGTAGATCAGGGTTGCTTACACTTTTTCACCATACGAGCTACTTACAGTATAAAATGAACAAGCCAAAATGATCTATACCTACCTGAAAAATGTAAAACATACAGTATACTTATTAAAAATATACCGAAAATTACTTTTATATTGCATGTTGATGTACCTTGCATACCCGCATGAGCTCATATTGCACAACACAATCAACTATGTACACTTTTTATCATTACCTGACTTTACTTGAACATGTCCCTCCACCGGCGCCGAAGGTGTTGATGTCGTGACATTTTCCCACAGTGGCACAGTGCCTTTGAGATCGTCTGGTAGACCGTGAGAGCACCCCTGCTCTAAATTGTGTAGAGCGACCATCATTGGCTTATGTGTATCATTGGCTCTTTTAAATTAAGTAGGTATGAGAAAGGTGCAAACTTAGAAATGAAAAAAACCTGCCTTGACTTTTAAGGTGTTTGTTTTAGACGCGTTGTTGTTTATTTTGTTTGTTGCAACTCGATAACTAGATGGAAAAGATAGCGCTCACAAGATGAAAGCATTTTTAGACAAAATGTTCAGTGGCACAGGACATTTCTAAACTTGTGGTGTTCAGAGGTGAACGTTTAATTTTTAGCGGTTGAACTGAAATGTGCTGCTTGTTGGTCACTTTAGGCGTCTCCTTTTTTACATGACTGACCACGAAACTGTAGACAATAATCAATCTCACTCACAGTGCAGTTTGTCAATAATTTGAAAGACTGCTTCTTATGCTTACTGGTGGGAATAGCTCTCTGGTTTTAGCGTTTAACAAAAAAACACCCACAAGTCATTGACCTTTTCCATACTATTACTTATCGCCGAGTATTCTGTTGGCTGTAGGCTTTCCTTTTTGTTGGGGTTTAATGGTTAGCGCAAATTGAGAGGCTTGTAAATATAATACAGATCATCCTTCAAAGGTCAGTACTTTTGGGAATTTTATCTAAAACGCATCACCAGCTTCATGAGCAAAAACAAGGCCGGAATGACTGGGTATTTAGATAGTTATCCAAAGTGATCAAATCAGTCTCCTTGCGAATGCAACCAAAACTGTCCTTCAAGGTAAGACTTGCAAAGCAGGTTTTCCCAGGGAAAACGTAAAATGTTTTCTCTTTTTAAAATAACTTACATTTATCATTTCTACCACATGTAAGCACTCGCAAAGGCTACCCAGCAGTCAAACAAACACTAAACACTTGCCATTAGGCAATCGAGGCGCAACTCTGCTTTCAATCCACAAATCCGACACAGTGTCTTGATATGAAATTGTGTATGTTTACGGGGAAATTACTGCGTCAATGAGACAGGAAGGTTTCCTCTACTCGCAAACGGCTGGCCCCATGTGACCGCAGTCACTCTGACGAACATTTTCTGCAGCGATAAAGCCGATGGAGTTGTGATGAAAAACCCTTCCTTTGCCGGACGGCTTTCATGGTGTCTAACCAGGGCATAATTGCCGATGTCACTGGTTTCACTGTCATGTGTTGAGGTAAACGTGTAAATATTGATAAGCGATTGGCAAAGCATCAAAGGCGAGCAGCGCACGTAGCGAAGAAACCTCAATGGCATACCAAAGTGATGATGAGAAGAGTACAGCGCGCAAGATGATGAAGCCACCTTGCGTAAAATCTTTGAATGCGAGGGATGTAAGCATCAAGATTCAACGAAAGCTAGAGCAGTAATAGAGTGTGAAAACGCCAAAGCGCCAAAGGTTTCTGAGATTGGACGCTGTTTATCATATTGAGGTGAATGGCTTGAGTTTTGACAGCTTGTGAAATGGATAAAATGACGTATGCACTCCCATTATGCGAAGGTGCCTTTCTCAGGCTTAAGGTGCATTTAACGCAAAAATAAAAATATAACATTACACAAATGAAAGACAAGCGCAACTGCATCAGGGTGACAAAGGATTCAACCAGATGCTAGATGTTTAACATGCATAACTTTTTGAATAATGAATAAGTACAGGTATATTCCGCCAATCACTAACAAAAATTGGTTTTGCATCAAGATTTTTCGAGTGGAAGTGCACTGGTGCTTCCTTTGTGCTGGGGCTGAGTTGTACCGAGTTACACGTTACACGACATGCACCTTGTTTAGATTTATACAATTTGTTGGTATCTATTTTCCGTCTTTGAGCTAATTAAGTGATATGTCTTTAATTTGAAAGACTACGCTCATCGCCAACATGCCCCTTACATTTGTTGCTGATCAACTGTGTGCAGATCTGCTACCCAAGCGCAAATGGACCAAAGTGTGTCCAATTAAAATCGTAATAGTAGGTTCTCTTTAAACGCTCGAAATTTTGCAGCAGTAACAGTTTATTGGTGAGAAGCGCAGTAGGCTTTTAAGGACAAATTGTAGATGTGAGTAGGAGCTAAAAGTTGGAAAAAAATAAAGAAATGATGCTGTACAAACGAATCGAGCACGGAAAAATGTTGAAGACTTTTCGTAAATAACCACAGAAATCCTTGACATTTTCTTGTAATCAATTTCCAGTTTGACGTTTGAGAAATCTATCAGCTTTTTGGGTTATTCACGTGTAACGTGGTCGAAGTTTGTGTTATGATTTTACAAAAGTTGTAAATTGCAAACACTTTACAATAACTTTAGCAACGAAATCAAAACGTAGTTCTACTATGCCTGATGTTTTTTACACACATCTACAGGGAGGTCCAGGTTTATTGTAGCGCAGGTAAGGTAGCAAATGCCAGATTTTAATTTTGAAATTTCAAGTTTTAATGAAGCAATTTCGCTCATCTATTTATGTCAAAATAAAATTAAACTGGAAAATAAAACGCTGCATTTATGTGAAGGTTGAATTGATCGTCTGGTGGTTTTCGTTGTTTCAACGTCTTTCGTAGTCCATAACATTTGTTGAACTCATTGGCGATCACACCGTCTTTACCCCAACAGCCTATTAAACAACAGTTCGAGGGCCGAACATCTTACGCAATGTCATTGTTTCGGGATATGTTACATTCTACTAAACCAATAATTTTTTCGTAAATATATTATTTTTTCATTACTGACTTCACGGACCTTCTTCACGGGCTGGATGAAATGGCTTCGCTGGCCGGATTGGGCCCGCGGGCCTAGTTTAGAAACCCTGGTCTAACATGATGCAAGTCGTACTTAGCCATTCTAAGCCCACAGCACAAGTTAGTTGGGAACTATTGCAGTTCGGAATTATTGCGGCAAAACAGAAAATTAATGGAAATAAACTAAAAAGCAAAAGTCACGCTGAACGAAGATCCCCAAACCACTATATCAAATTCAGACGATGTTCCGAGTCGAAAAGGACGCAATCCGTTTTGTCCAACAAGCAAGTAGCACCCCTGGTCAATGCAAGAACTTTCTTGGGTTCAGATTTCATTTCACATGATTTGCAGACTTCAACAAAAACAAGTTTGCTGCCATTTCGACAAAATTTTCCCGAGCGTCCTTTTCACTTCAACTGGATAGAAGAACATTATTCGTTATCATCAAACAATTCATCTCATTAGAAAACTCTCTTCAATTGATTTTAATGGGAGAGTTTTTACATAGGAGCCATCGTGACAAGCATTTCTTGCATGTCTCATCACCAATATGCAACTTTTAAATTCTAGATACGTTTTGAAAACCTTTGACTGTGAGCACAACAAATACGGCAGTAGACACCAACACAAAATTGACTGTGTGGGCACTTGTGTTCATAGATTTGCGTTAAAAAAATCTTGTTTCATATATAGGAGTTTGTTATCAAAGCACACCAACATGTCGTTACAACTTCTTAGATACGCGTCATGACGCACAATGCAAATCTCTCCTTCCTTTCAATTTAACAAATACTTGAACTTCGGCCTGGTAGAGTAAATGTTACAATAGCAAGCCCTTTACGTAGTTGCGCTGTGTCAAGTGCGCAGATGTCTGAATCGCAATATCCTGCCACACGCATGTTGGAGGCAAACACGTACTTGTGTGACTCTCCAGTGTTGTTCGCTACATCGCTCGAGTCACCAATAATAATGTCACGGGACATTGCCTCCGCTCTGACTAACAACGGCTCGACTGGAGCGTGTTTGCGGCTTTTGCCAGCGCGGTCTCCGGGGCGGTACAGTTAACTGATGCGAGATAAGGTTGAAAGAAGGACGTGCCGTGCGTGCACGAGCATCATCAGCAAGTCGCAGATTTCGTGTTAGGCTCGTCGGAATATTTCGGTGCAGCAAGCATAAATTGTTCACTTAGACGAGATCAAATCGATGAAACACCAGACTGGCCCATCGTCGGGCGATGAACTTGAGCGAAGAACGCGGTACGGTCCCTCGGCAAAACTTTCTCCAGAATCTGGACATCGCCGAAGCGCAAGCAGTGAGATGGTAGACACGATACACGATGGCCGGACCAAATCCGTAAGAGTTAAGGCTAGTTTCAAGCAAGCACCCTGTTCAGATATTACTTTATGTAACCGTTACCAGTAAGCAGCAGCGCATGCGGGTCTTCGGAAGTGCATGTGAGGGATGTGATCAATGTTCCTTTGTCGTGGCAAGTTGCGCGGCTTCACCGTGCAAGCAAGAGACTTGTTTGCTGACATTGGGTTAACCTTACCACTATAACCAAAGAACAAGCCGAGTGCAATGAGCAGTCACTCAGTGTGATCAGTCGTTCCCTGTTCGTTTGTATGCAGTTCTTCCTCCTTTAGCATGCCAAGAAACTCATCGTTTGATCATGATTGCAAAGTCATGGATTAAAGCCGATTAGTAGTTAAAAATCTTAAGGTTGATCGCGCTACCGCCAAGTGTGGCATTTCATGTTCTTGGCGACTAGTGATGTGTTGCTATGTCCGGCGACTGTTTGCGTAGACCAGGACAGAGACGTGCTAAGTCAACACACGCAAAACTTTTCTGCCAGTTTTGCGCCGCTGTTCCCGAGCTGCTAAGAGACAATCACTTGAAGCTCAACCTACGATCAAGCGAAAGTTTGAAATTACGAGTAAGTTTGCAGCAACTCAGGTTGAAAGCGGTTTGCTCACGACGTTCGTTGCTAAGTGCTCGTGGCGGAGATTTCTTATGTTCGCTGAAGTTGTTTGGTTAAATCGTAGGTTAAATCAAACACTAATGTGTTGTTGTTGCACTCAAGCGGTGGAAAGTTGCCTTAAATCTTCGTACGAGCCTGGCCAATAATTATGTCAACAGCATCGGAAATGCTTAAAAAAAGCGTGTGCTTAATTTAGATTTAGTTTGATAAGACGGTTCGATTCGCTTCTAAAAAAACTTTTGAAACGTTTACTGCTGAATTCCAAGAACCCTAGCAATGGTTTCCTTCAAAATACCTGTGCGTTGCAGCAATAGAAGCAGCGTTTGATGTTTAAAGCCTAAAATTTCGGTGATGTGCCAAGTTTTTCATGAGATCACGTAGTGGAAAACAGCCCGTTGCAACAGCTAATTATATTGCAGTCCTCTACTGATAAGGCCTACAAATATGAAGATTAAGTTGCCAGAAATTTTAGAATTATAGTGAATATGAACGTTTCTCATCTTTTTCCACTTCAAGCACAGTTGAGAATTTCAAGAAGAGTTCCACTTAAGTGTTTAATTGGCGGTTATGGGCAATGCGTTTGGTTCTTTCTCCAGCTGTGCTCATTGTTCAGGTGCTATGCTTGCAGCTAACATAGTGGAGTGCCGTGTTACGTCGTGGCACGTCGAGAAAGGATTTTGGCAAATAACCACATAACAACAGTTTTCAGCGTATCTTATTGCGCGTTTCTCGGCTATTCGATAAGTATCAGTGGTACATTATAATGTTCATATCTGTTCGTATGATCGCCGACTTGGTCAAATGAACCTCGGCGCCTAGTTTTAAGCGCTTCCGCGTTGTCTCAACATGCTTCCTACTGCAAAAGTTACTACTGAAAATGTCTCCGTTGGTTGAAATGCTAAACACACTGTGGTGCGCATCTTTCTGGATGAGAGGGGCACTTAGTCTAATTTTAGCATCGAGTGTTTTGTTAAAATGATTTTTTTTCAGCTAGGTATGCTGTGCGAAATCCGGCTGGGTATTTATTTAATTGTTCTTTCTGGGACTGATCTATTGCGAATAATTAGGAATTCGCCCTAAAGGCTTAAGAATGTGTGTGACAAGACTGGTTGCTATTGCGTACTTGGTAATATGTACAAAGCCAAGTCTTCGTCGCTTGATATGCTGGTGATTGCACTCAGTCGAACCTACCTCTGCTGCTTAATAAGCTTTTTTTACGTGCTTCTATCTTTGATGACTTTATTTTTCATGGATTACCAAGCCGTCTTACGCGATCTACGAATCAAGCGAGGTGAGCCTTTTGTTCTTTTATTTAATAAAAGTTACTAATTCATACTAAACCTCTGTTTTCACAGAAAAAAATTATCCAGGGCCCGAGTCATTTTGCGCCATCTTTATTTTGAGCGTCGATTTCTGTAAGCGATAAACCCACGCTTTAACTCTCTTTGGTTGAACTTTCGGCAAGGTTTAGATCACTCTAGTCTCCATTTGCTTTAAGTGCAAAATTTTGTAAACACGTTATATCACCAAAAACTAAAACGTGGGTCTCTCGGACCAAAGACCTTTCAGAATAAAATGTTTTTCTAAGCTTGAGGACGTTTTTCCCAGACCTGTCGCCTGCTTCAGTCTTGCCGCCAATAGCCAGGTGAGAATCTCGAGCCACTGCGGGTCACGCGGCTGCTGCCAGTCTCCGGTTTGTTGTGAATGCAATACAATGTAAGATGTTTCACATTGACGGTGCTTCAGTACTTAGTTCTTCTGTTTTTGCTGATGCCTATCGGATAGCCCAAGGCTGGTGTGCGTTGAGCTGAGACTGTAGCAAGTCATACTTTGACACTTCTGTCTCCACGTGGCTGTTGCTGAACGAAACGTCCACGTGCCACAATCGATGAAAGCTGACCGAGATCGTACGCTGAAATTTCCGGGCGGTAAACATGAACGCTGTTTAAAATCGGTGTGCGAAACACATTCTGCTGCCAGTTCGGTCCTTGCCTGGTATTGCTGGATCTGACTTGTTTTTTTTTAATGTGAAGGTGTGTTGTACTTATTTCTGAGCGAAATCACTAGCCAATGATTCAATTTTTACTTTTATTTTTTTACAGTGATAATTTTTTTATTACGACAAATACTACTGCGTTCATCCAAACGTAAATCTTGTTTGCTACAGGCCGACACTGAACAGTTTAATTCCGACACTTTATGTGCTGCGGAGTTTTTACGCTCTAATAAAAATGAGAAAGGCGAGAGCGTCGACGGATAACTTAAAAGCACAACCTTTGAAAAAATTCTTGATGATTTAAGGTTGTCTTTACGCCAATCCTTGTGAAAACGAACTTCGGACGAGGTCGATGCGACACATTTGACATTTGCCAATTCTAACTCCCGACTTGAATTCTGTTGTGCGTTGATGTAAGCCCAGTTTTAAACAATTAGAATGAAGTTTGAACAAAGTAAAATGGTTTTCTTAGGAAACGCAGAACCCCATTAATCTTGTCGACGCCTCTTAAGGTCAGGATTTTGCCATCCTACTCCTTGGGGTGGCGATAGTTTAGTAGTCCCGTCCTCGTCTATCTCCCAAAGCATGAAGGGAGGGATTGTCGATCTCCAGCAGCTAAATAAATCGCCGCAGAGCTCCTTGGGCAAGAAGGTTTACTTCAACGTTCCCAGCAAAAGACGCAATTCAAGTTTTGACCTTCCATTGATTGCCGTAACCCAAATATATTGAGAAAAAGAAAAAAATATCGACCTAGCGATGGTGAGGCTAACTGCTGTTATCGACGCAGTGAAATATTTGTGTAAAGTTAGTTGCAACGTCTTTTCAAAACTTATTATTGAACTACATTCTCAACTCTTTCAAACTACAACCGTAAAAAACTTGCTTGTCTTTCAATATGAAAGAAAACTTTCTGATCAGTATATTTCATGATCTCAATGAAATTTCAGAGCATGACTTGGAAACAGAGCAAAAAACATTAAGCTATTACCCTGCAGCATGTAGTTAAGATTGTCGTTTAAAATGTTGGTTCTCATGTCTGTAACCGATAAAAATTGGAATGAAATGTGCGTATGATAAAAAATTAGTGGTATTGGCAATTTGTTACTTCCACAATCAAAACTGGAAGAAACCTTGCAATAAATATTCGAAATAAGGTTGTGGTAGCAACAAGACTATTAATCCTTTCGAAATGCCATAGCAAAACCTATTAATCCCTTAAATCCCATTCACGGATCCCTTAAATCACATTCACGGACCCCAGGTTAAGATCCCCTGCTTTAAAATGTATGTAAAACTTTCCTGTAGATTTCATCTCACACACGCCAGTGGAATCTCGGTTCTAGTTTTTTGAAAACGAGGAGAACTTTGAAACAGTCCCGTCGCCACGGGGGGGCTTTGGTAGGCTTAGCCCCCCGAAACGAAGCTCCAAGCCCCCCCCAAATTAAAATAGGAAACATTATAAATCGGTGGAATTTTTGTTAAATTTTAATGTGAAGCCCCCCTTGCACAAACGTCAAGCCCCCCCGCACAAACGTAAAGCCCCCTATTGATGACTTTCTGGCGACGGTTCTGCTTTGAAATCAGGCAATATGTTAGAGCAGGGTCACAACATGAGATCCGCGGGCACCAGGTCGCCCGAAAGGACCACGTGGATCTAATGCGAGCCTGTTCTAAAAACAGCATTAACATGATTGCTGTCCTCACATAGATGAATATGCATCTATGTGAAGACACTAGATTAGCTATGTCCAACTCGCGGCCCAGTAGATTTCCCTGGCCAAGTAAGCTTTTAATTATTGTGTGTGTGCAGTACAATGACAATCTGTCTTTATTTTGATTATCTTAAATTTGACATTTTCGATGCAATGGTAGTTAGTGCCTTTTTAATTTTTATCATGTACTATGCACTGGTAGAATTCCAAGTGTTCACTGACACAGTGCAAAACTGATTTCTAGTTTTCTGGTTTCTACTCATGTGTTCCTCTGCACTAAACTGATTTCTAGCTGTACCCTTGTCGTTCCATTAGTACTAAACTCCTATAGCATCACAGTTTGGGACAATTAGTATTCGAATACTTTCAGTAGCTTTAATGTAAGCTTTGGTTTGCTAAAATAAAAGTAAGTCAGGCAATGTGCGGCCCTCATGAAGATAGTGACATAACTTTTGGCCCAGTAAGACATTTCGGTGGACATAGCTGCATTAGATGAATCTAATATATAGGCTAATATCATATTAATAACATAATTGAAGGTAAATTGAGCAAAATTTTTATTTTGGAAGTGTGTATCTAACTAGTAGTCTATCGCATTAATCGGAAGGCCCTGCTACTATGTATGTCATGTTGTGAGCTACTGCTATGGATGATCGGATGCTTTATGTTATAAGGAGTTTATTCAAGGATTTGGGTGGGAGCTTGAAGAACTTTTACATATAGTTAAGGTTACATCGCACGAAATTTGTTAAAATTAAGAAAATAGCGAAAATGATTTGGCACCACAAGTAGCAGACTAAAGATATTTATTAATGAATACAATGTTACCAATAAAACCTCTTATAGCTGATGCTTCTGGTGCCCACTAATCCTTTGCGAACAGATGATTTAGTTCTTAACTTACACATATTTTTGGAAGAGTTATATAAGCAGGACAATTTTCTCTAATTGTGTGAATTGTTCACCAACTGACAAAATACAATGAGTCAGATGAACAAAAATACATCTTATCAGTTTTTTTTTAAGGAAAATGTTAGGTTCCCGGTATGGACCTGTAGGGACCCGATTTTCTCTGATTCTAGGGACCGATTCTAAATTCTGGGGACCCGAATTGGGTCCCTAAAACACCTTAAAAAAACCTGATCTTATTTTACCAAACGGTTTTTGGACAACTCAAGTTTAGAAGATATTTCAGATGAACCACCAGGGGTGTGGAGCCGGAACTCAAACTTCAGGCTCCAGCTCCAGGCACCTGAATTTTTGGCTCCGACTCCAGAATGATTTGGTCCATTGAAAACTGAAAACCATTATATTATTTGTAAAACTCGCTTGCCCTACAAACTAGGCTGTGAAACCGGAACTCAAATTTCAGGCTCTGGCTTCAGCTCCACTATCTAAAAGCTTTTGGCTCCGGCTCCAACTCTAGTCATCCAAAATTGCTTAAGCTCCGGCTCCACATCCCTGTGAACCAATTACCAATAGGCAATTGTTAGAACAAGCCATAGATGCATGCGAAAACAGCAAAGCACTCAGCTCTCCGGTCAGTTTTTTCAAGATTTTCATGTGATGTTTGTTATTAGAACAAAACCTTTGACCATGATTGCGTATTTTGAAAGTATATTGTTCTTCTGTTGCAGTCAAACACACTCCATGTGTTGGTTGCTATTGTGTACAACTGGATATTCTAAACTAGTTGATGTGAAAGGTTTGAAGCTGCCCTTGCCAAATATTAAACATTAAAGTGCTGAAAACCTACTTCTGCGTTTACACGTATTTGTCTCGATGCACCTTAAGTTGAAACATGTTGCATTATCTTCAGTGTATCTAAAGTTGGAGTATGCTTGCTTTACACTCGACACCTGCTTGCGCAAACTTACTTTGAAAAAGCTTCCACCTTCGGTGGTTAGCAAACCATACGAAAGATTTTTGAGACTTTCAGCTTGTTTCTGAAAATTGAAGTGCACCAGCCTCACATACACAATTTAATATAATTTTCCACACACATGCCGTTAAATTTATCTGAGCATTTGGTCTATCTGTATCGTTGGCTAAAACGAGTAGGACGGATGGATACACGGAAACCCGGAAAGGCCAGTTTGTGATTGTAAAAGTTACGTTACTCCTTCCTAATCAACCGAAAAAGTGCCGAAGTGAGGTGTGCTGCTTCTGTCATTAGTTTTTGGCGTTGACTGAAAGGGACATATGGTACGACCAAACACCTCTCGTTTTAACACAACGCAGAACAAATAGCGAATCCACAGTTCAGACAACTCCACATTTGAAACAGAACCCTTCCATTAAAACGCAATGAAAGATAGACTTTCCAGAATAGTAAGTAACAGCATTTGAATTGTTTATCGAAGAAAGAAAATAATCGTACTTTGGTTCTGCAAACGCACATGAAGAAGACAAGTGGTGAAAATCGATTCGTAAATTCCTTACGTGCCTTTCTTGGGGCGGTCTTGTATATCATGTGATTTTTAAGAAGCTGGAAGATTTATTTTTTCGATACACTTTCTGAGCGCAAGAAAAAATAGCGAAAAAAAGCATTGTGAATATATAGAGCACGACAAAAGATACCACATATTCGCTCTCGACAAAAACACGTTTATAATTTGTACACCAAACTGGCAGAATTACACATATGTTGAAAAGTAGTGTCAGTAAGCGATTTTAGAAAATGTGCAATATCCCAACACAGGTTTTAGGGTGTGGTAAACCTACTTTAAGTGTTACCAAATGAAATTACACAAAATCGGAAACAGAGCACAAACTTTTGAATAAAAGTTCCGACAAGCTACTTGCCATCGTTTAGTCCTTGGCTGTAGGTTGTTTTACCCTTATTCATGACTTGCTTCAATCTCATTTGCAACTGGAAAACTACAGTAAATCTGGCATTTTTGGTCCCAACCTCGAGACCAACAGCGGGATATGCATTACTCAAAGATGACATTTTCACCCCTATCTATGAGAAACCGCTGCTCAGATCACCCTCTGGTTGTGAACGTGCCATGAATCTGTCTATGCTGGCTCGATTTCATTTAACCTCAGCGTACATCAGCAGTAGCCTAGTTAACAAAAACTTTTTTGTGGGCCGTCTAGCATTGAGGTCTTTTTGCGGGCTACACCGGCTTACGTCAGTGCTAATGCCGACTAGAACAGGACTGGGGAACGTGCGGCACGCGTGAATATTTAACATGGCCCAACATCAAAGTATTCGCTACACACGTTACAACACAACCACTCGTCTAAACGTAACGCTATGATAAGCAGATATTTGGACAGTAAGCCTAGAGCAGTTTCTCTCGCTCCTCAAAGTTTTCTCTCCTTGTTTTCCTTAGGAAGATAAGGCTAGAATTTTAGGATAAAATAAATTATTATTTTTGCGGCCCGCCAGCGATGTTTCACAATTTATGCGGTCCGTGATAGTAAATAGGTTCCCCACGCTTGAACTAGAAGATCGCTTTACGTGTGTAAATTTAACCACTGATTTTGAAAATCTCCAACTCTGCGGGCACAATTTGCTGTATCACAGGTACAATACATGCGAGGTCCACGAAAAAGTAGGTTGCAGTGCTCACATACCAAAAAGACGTGAGCGATCAAACGGAATTGTTAGCGCAAAGATGGAAATAGTTAGTTCATTTCTAACAGGTAGCAAGCACCATTTTGTCAGCAAAATCTATTGTAGTTTGTACAGTAATTTTCCATACTTCATGCATTACCTTTGTCAACGTGTCCAATCTCTTGTAATGTACGCGCAATCAGGACATTATATATTATACTTCCCGACTTTCCGCTAATAATATCTTTGTGGTACAATTTCAACCAAAAAAAACTTGCCAAAGTCTTTTTCGCGTGCAAACACAACAGAATATGGCCGATTTTGTTGTTACATTTGTTTGAATGTAACCAAATGCAAGCAGATACTCTAAACCAGTTCTCAAAGTTTTTTCACATTCCTCTCTTACAAACCCAATCACTGTCAATTCCTCCCCAACAAATATAACAATTGATAATTGCAAAAATTCCCACTTCCTACTACTGTGAAGAAACAATAAACGATTACAAGCCAAACAGACATTTTTATAACATCAGTCACTTAAAGTAGCTTGTACCTGCAAGTTACTACAACTGCTACCTGACGGGCGCATGGTCTGGTTGATCATGGAGCTGGTTGGTAATCGCAGCTTCACCCTTACCAACGCTAACGGCAAACGGAGTAGGTAACAACGCCTCAAGAATGGCGTGCGTCCCTCAGGGATCCGTCCTGGTTCCCCTTCTCTTCAACATTCACACCTCTGACCTCCCAGAAAGTATGCATACGCCAGTGACCTAGCAATCATGCATGCTGATGGAGATTGGCAGGCAGTGGAAGGGGTGCTAAGCAAAGGCATGACAACCGCAGGTGAATACCTCCAGATCTGGAAGTTAAAGCTCAGTACTACAAAAGCAATGGTGGCAGTCTTCCACCTCAACAATAAGGAAGCTAAACGTGAGCTAAAAATCAATCACAACAATGAAACCCTGCCCGTTTGCTCCGGGCCCAAATACCTCACAGTAACGTTGGACAGCACACTCAGGTACTGCCGACACCTTGAGTCACTTCGCAAAAAGCTGACATCATGCGTTGCACTCTTGAGGCGGCTTGCTGGCTCTGGCTGGGATGCTGGAGCAACAACGTTGCAAACAGCCACCTTACCACCGGTCCATTCAACCGCAGAGTACTACGCACCTGTCTGGTGCTGCAGTGATCACAGTCTCACAGCCGCCTTATTGACCCTGCCGCCAATGACCCCTTGCGAATTGTGACTGGATGCCTGCATCCTACACCAGCGGACAATCTCCCTATCCTTGCAGGCATCCAACCTGCTGAGCTTTGTCGTAGTGTCTCTAGCACACTGTCCCATGGAGCCTGGACATCTGCTCCACTCAGCGCTCACCTGTCCACCGAGTGGGAACGCATGGCATCTCAAATTGCGACACCCATTGGTACCTACCGCACAGCAACTCATCAGTTCATCTGACGACAATGACAAAAGTGCGGCGCTCTGGACGGATCACCGATGGAATACGGAAAGATTGGACAACACTACGAGACCCTGTACTTTCATCCCGACCCACCCCGCTGGAATGGCCCTGCCAAGAACAGCGTGGGTCCGGCTCAACCACCTCCGCACTGGTGTCAGACGTTTCTGCTCATGTTTGCATAAATGGGTTATGGCCCATTCTGCGGCTTGCGAGTATGGCGAAGAAGATCAAATCATTGACCATGTTGTCTTTCAATGTTCAATCCTCGACCTCCGCATGGTTTGCGGGGCCTGACGGCTCTGGATCAGGGCCGTCGCCAGCGGGAGGGCCAGTGGTGCCAGCCCCCCCATTTGAAATCGGTGCCCCCTCATTTCACATTTGGCCCACCGGTTGCTGCATACATCCAACACTGTATTTTAAAAATTTGGCCCCCCCTTCTGGTTTTTGGCCCCTCTTTCTGGTTTTTGCCCCCCCTACTGCTACATCCTGGCGACAGGCCTGCTCTGGATGATGAGACTTTCAACTGGCTGCTCATCACCTGCCCGAGATATAGTGCGGCCAAGCAGTGGACTAAAAGAACTGTCTCAAACGATAATGATGATGAAGTAGAATGTGCTTGCGTACTATTGATATTCCCATCTAAACCAACCTCGCTGTGCAGTTTTTATATGTGTTGAATAAAGTAATAATAAAAACTTAGGTTTTTTCATCCACATCTTTTCCTCCCCAATTCCTCCCTGGAATAAATTTCCTCCCAGGAATTAAAAATTCCTCCCTTAGCGAGCCAAGTAGCTCCCGTTTCAGAACCACTGCTATAAACACTTTTTACCGGAAGTGCTGTAGAAGTGGAACCATTATGCGTTAATTTGTGGATATAATCTTGCTATTTACACATATCCAAAGTGCTATAAAAAGTATTGTGGAATTTTGGACGTTTCAAAGCATCAAAGCAGAGCCAGAAATAAAAATGAGTGGACAAGCCTACTCAAACCTTTTCACACAAGTTATGCGCTTCTCAAAAAGCAGGTACGTAACGGCGCAGTCGTGATAATGTGTATGCTCGGACCATACACACACCAAAACTCCGAAAGCAAAATGGTTAATATAACTGCCGCGTTCCGTCAGTAAACTTATAAAAATGTTGGTGGTCAGCAGAAGCGTGCAAACCAAGGGATATGATCCTCCCCTTCGAACTGGAAAAGTAAAAATCATGAAAGAAGATTGTCATGTCTGTTTGGGTAGTAGCTATTAAAATGATTTTGGTGCTGTATGATTCAGGTGTATTTGTATCTACCATTTTCATAACAAGAAACGTTTAACTTTAGTACTATAATTACGAGATGCAATAATAAAGAGTGCCAACACGCAGTAGGTTCAAATCACAAAAATAATTTTACAAGCAATCGAGTTGATATCAGTGGGGTTTCCTGAACCAGACGTAAAGCGTGGTGCTGCAGGTGAAAAAGAAACGGGTTCAATTCCCTCGGTATTGCAAAATCTTTTTGAAACCAGGTTTATTTGTTGAACTAGGCGGCTTCTTTCGCTGTCTATCTGCAATGTTTAAAAAGAAATGTGTTGTTTGTTGACCTGTATGCTCTGCCTTCCTATATGCTGCCTGACGTGGTATGCGGATGTGCGTAACACATATTTTTGCCGTGCTGTTGGAATGTGTAAAGACACACATGAAATGCACGGAGTGAGGAATCACCTTCATGCGTCTTCCTTATGCGTATGGCCGTACTTCAGCATCTTCGATTTACGACCTTGCGCGATAAATATCTTTATTTTTTGCGGGCGCTTCGCCAGTTCACCACCAGACCGTATGTGACTGATTGCCAAGAACCTTGCAGTGGCACAAGAGGATCTATTGTAGCTGGGTTAGCGCTTGACTGGCACACTGCTGGCATAGGTGTATGAGGCGTGGGTGCATGGAGTGATGTAACTCGCAACTTTTGTTTTGGGGAAAATATAGTTTTCAACATGGAACAAAATTTGTATCGAAATTGTAATCATTTAAAAAGTTTCTTGTCAGGTTAACTCTTCTGGTGAAAATTGCATTAAATGTGTCTTTTCATAACTTAAGTATGTTAAATTGCAGAACGTTTTGAAAATCTACTTTTCGGGCATACTTTTTAGGGCAAAACGATGTGGCCCTCAGATTTATTTGGCCCCCTACGTCTATGACTGCTGTCATAAGTACGAGTTTCCACGATTTGTTTTGTAACTCGCTACCGTTTTTTAACCGTCAATCGATCAGATCCAATCAAGGTCACGCAGCTGTTGTTGACGCTAATTTTATCCATAACAAACTAGATTTGGTGCCGGATCTCCGGTCAGACTAGCTAGTGGTTATCAATCGGGAGCCACTTGGCTCACCAGCGGAGGAAGTTTTAAATCCTGGAAAGAAATTTGCCCAGGGAGAAATTAGAGAGTAAAAACAAGTATTCTAAGTTTTCATTTTCCTTTTTCACAAGATCTGATATATCTAACAATTCTGATGTTTTTTATCTAGTTTGCGTGCTCGAAGTTTGTTGCTAAAAATATGTAGTGTGATAACTACTGCAAATTTTACGGTTGGCTCCATTTCTAGATTTTCCTGACCTACTAGGTTTGAGTTGTAATGACAGGCGAGTAATTATTGTGATGCAACAGCACTGATATTGCAGAGATACGAAGAAATGGAGAATGCAGTCTTGCTTGTGTGTTGTGTTAAAGATTTACATTTTAGACACCAGTTTCTCACTAACAGCGTTGTTGATTAGTTTGAGGCAGTTACCGTACTTAAATTTGAGAAGCTTGGTATCATCTTGTTGGAATGATAATACTTACGAGGTAGACAGATAAAAGATGTTATTTGCTTTCTGACACTTCGTACTGTAGCAGAAAAAAGTAGGCCTAACTGTGAACTTTGCGTAGTAGACTATTCTTATGCATAATAGTGCAAAAACAGTACCTAAAGCATACAGATCTACAATTCTGCGAAATGTCAAAATACACAGTTCCAGAGAAAAGCCTTTGTGGTTGGTTTGTTTGATAAACTTGTTATTTTGCAGTAAAACTCGATTTGCTTGCAATGCTCATCTCGGCGCTTATCCTTTTTGTGATTTATGTTGGAAGGAAATGAAAGTGTCTGAGGTTTGTTTGGGAGGAATACGCAAAAAAACGTCGACAATCACTGGGTCAGGCTGTCTTGACAGGCACTAGAAACTTTCTTGCGTGGTATGGTGACTTCGAAGTATTTGTAGTCCCAAACATCTGTTCTGTAAGGATAAATAGTCAATACGCGCAGTTGTGCTGAGCACAAAGCTTAACCTCGCTTGCCACAAAAGTTGGTCTACTGCTCCAGAAGCGGTATCTTGGAATCGGCCAGCCGTTGCACAATTTCAAATGTGACTATTTGATGGCTGCTTGCGTACTTTCGTGCGAGCTTCATTGCCTCACGCACAATAGAAACATCATGTCCGATGTGAATGTAGCACACAGCCGTACGTCCAGTTTTGAAGTTACTGCTGATCGAAGAAAACAGTGCGCAGAACGTGATGTCACAGCGTTTCCATTACTTTCGTCAACTTCCAGGTTTGAGTGCCCTGACCATTGTACTTTCACCATTACCACAACGAACTGCATTAAAAGGCAACCAGAAGCGAAACTGATTTTGTAGCGAAGGCGCGGTCTCCACTTCAAAGTTGTTTTCGATAAAAAAAAGTTACGCTCGAGTGTTATCTAACAATGAGACTGATGAGACGTCGCTTCACCTCTGGAATGTTCTTTGATCAACGTGGCCGACATCTTCAGAGTTGCAAGTGACCGTGCGAGCGAGATCGACACAACATGAAATCGAAAGTACGTCGAAAGGATGTACAGCAAAACGCAACATTTAGTAGTTTAATTTTGCTTGCCTGTCGCCCTCTAGACTTTAGAAGGTTACACGAATCAGCCTCAAGATTTCAAAACCGGTGCTAGGCGCTGGGTCTTTTGTCGCGATTCAATCAGCAACAGGGCAAAAGCAAATTTTGTATGGAGTCGTTGTCACGTACTTGGGGCACACGTAGTGAGTGCTTCCCTAAAACGCGACACCACGAGTTGGGCAAATCGATTTAAAGTCTTTTTTTGTCAAGATTTGTTATTCGAGTGCAGGTAGGACTGCGTGGTTGTGGGAAGAAATCACTCAACATTTTGGGTCATAGTCAACGTTCCAGCATAGTAGGAGCAAGAAACTGTTTTTACTGCCAGTGCTATATCTTAACAAGTTGGTAACCGAAAGATCAAACCATTCGCAAGATCAGTGAGGTGGTTTCTTGGAATATACAGGGTAGTGTTCATCACATTTTAGCCATGCCTTTGTTGAGAGAAATCTGTGAAACACAATACAAGGGGAGGGTTATTGTATTGTGCGAGGCATCAGTTAAACAGTTCATGCCAGCGTGTTTACACCCCCGTATCCTGTTTAGGTTGCGGACATTTTGGATTTCGTATCTCAGTTTAGCCTTTGAATAGCCAAAGTGTTCGACTAGATATCCAGAGTTTTTATAGATGAAACTCGCGACTCAAAGCATTACCAATATTTTGAACTCGTTCATTTGCCATTGAATTATCGGGATCGTAGTTCGTATAGGACTTGAGGGAGTGGTGTCCAGTGTAGGAGTTTGTTCTTTGTCACGTATTTCCAGAATTTGCTGCACAGTGAAGAATGTTGCTTAAATTTTATTACAGTGCAACAATAAACTTGTGCGTTTGTGTTCGTGAATGTAGGTTAGGTGAACGTCTCGTCAGACCTCGTTTCCTTCTGAGGTGTTGTTGCTTCATCACCAGCGTCATTACTGGCTGTTTGCGTTCGGTCGATGTTAACCTACAGTGCCACGCACAAAAATGTATTTTTTGTGCCAGGATTGGGCTTTATGCTGAGAATGGAGAGGAAACAAATGGTAGTTGTATTTTTGCTTGAGAAAAATGGCTAGTGACAAAAAAAAAATTTGAGAGACTTGCATCGACAAGAAGCAAGCCGCTCGTTGTGAAAATGCAGTGGTGATGTATGTTAATTTAAACGGCAGAAATGCTGTGCGGTGTAATGCATAATTGATCGTAGCATGAGAAACACTTTCATCCCGGGAAATAACAAGTGATTTTTTGGTGTAATATAGATCTTAAGGCTTGCACCTTTCCGATCGCAAACACATGTAGACTCTGATTGCAACCGCTGAAAAAAAAGATAAACAAATGAGAACAGAGGAACTACGAATGGTAAATAAGATTTTACGTATGCGCAACTATTTCAGTGCAATCTATTTTCATTTTAAGATACAGTGAAGGTGCAGCATTTACGCAGCGATTATGAAGTGTGCTTTGTTTCGCTTTTTCAATTTTGAAAAGGCAACACCTGCTCGCTGAAGTTACAACTTTGAACAATAAGCCAGTTCATGTCTCCATTGTACTGGAGTTAATTCTTTGATCATTTGACTTGAATCGAGAAGTACGCACGGGGCGATAATAATTTAATAAATACTTGGGAACGTTATGCATTATTTAGTGGTACTATTGATCCCGCGGCGAAAATTAACTCGATTCTGTCGTCTTTGCTCGCGTGTACGCGACTTCTTCAACGTGAGAGGATTTCTGTAATGGATTGGAACTAAGTGTTAGCTTTTGCAGCGCACCCTAGTGCCAGACAAAAAGCTCAATAAAGATCTTAAAATCTGCTTGTCGAAGAGTGCTGTAGCTCCCGAGACGCGAGGGGTAAGTGGTACGGAACGACGGCGCAGTCTTTTCTTTTTCGACTGAAATCCTCGGTGAAAACGTAACTCGCGACAGGATGCGGTGGGCCAAGCTAACGGAGCCACTTAAGTACTTTCAGCTGCGTTGCTTTTCAACTCAGTGATCAACAAATCTGAGATGACCACTCCTCAGACTAGGATGTTGGAAGGAAATTTTAAACTTGTAAAATGAATGTAAGTATAACTAAAGGGCGCGCTCATTAAAAGTAAATATGGGCGTGTTCCGTATACTGCGTGGATTCAGCAGACATGCGACTAGAAGTTATTTGCAGACCAGTACTTCAGCTCACAACTATGCGACGTACGCCCACATCTTGATCTTGAATCGCGAACCGCAGATCCACAAAATAACGTATCAAAGCTTTGTATTATACACCAACGATACAATCGGCTGAACGTATTTTGTGAAACTTTCAGACCCTTCGTCGTTTCGGTCACGATGTTGTTTAATAGCATCATTACAAAGAAGCTTGCGCTTGAATTAATAGCATTGTCATGTTTGGTGGTCTTGAGCCATACCCATCGCCGAGCGTTGCGACGTTTCCAGCGCTCGAGAACATCACTGGTTGAACGGAAACATGGACACAGGAAAGTACATAAAGGTCTGCTTTCAGAATTTTTTACTTGTTAATCTATACGTGGCTTGTACCGTGCGTCAACTTTCACAGAGATAGTCAGCTTTAGTATCCGTCTCCAGCATAGACGGCCGCTTGGTCCTCTCCATGGTCCCCGATAAGCGCCCGTTGTGGGCTTGGCTGTGGCCGCAGTGCAAGGTTGAGTCTACCTAAGACATGGGCATCGCAGTTTAGTTCAAGGAATGGGACAGCAAACTTCGCTTCAAGTCGATTCGATTGAATAATCAAAGTAAACTGAGTCCGAGTGAAGTTATCGACTCTTGTCAATTCACCGAAAGCAGCTGAGATCAACACTCGACAGAGAAAATTCCTTTTATTTTGATGCAATCAGACTTTGGGTAGATGTCTGACCATCTCGCCCATGCGAAAAAATTAAGTGATTCAGAATCATTATGAAATCAGAATCAACTCAACTTATTTTCGTCTTCGCTGGGGTTTTCCTCACGTGTTGATAAACGATGTGCCTAAAATAGCGCTTGAAGTAAAAATGTTTAGTCTTTAGTGCATCACACGACTATTTCGCAGTAATTTCTGCAGGCAATGCGAATTCTAATCAATATGTTGTGATTACTACAGCCACTCAACAAACACTGTAGGCCTACCCAGGGTATATTTACCTGCAGATTATTTGTTGGTGCTGGTGCCACAACTTCGAATGATAAGCATAGGCGGAGCTGGAGGGACCACCCCAAACTTCTGGCATATCCTGTCATTTTGTGCTATTGAGAGGCGGTGTCCCACAAAAACTGTTAAAGTCAAAATATAGGCCTCCCAAAATTTTGGACAGGGTGATTCTCGCTTCGTGGCGCAATGCGATTGGAAAGCTCAAATAGCGTTGACAGATAATTTTTGGTGACAACTAAAACTCTTGGTTGTTGTGGTACAGATTCGTGATGGCAGATGCGTAATATCAGCTGCATTTTGTTGAAGTACAGGATTGCTGAACGACTACTGGGCCTATCACATGAAAATGCAGCTGGCCCTGTGTAGCAACGGCTCACTAGATACCTACAACACCCTGCGAAAAACATTAGCACAATCTTAACACGCTGGAGCCGTTCCTACCGCGAATATAAGTGATGCTGGCGACGAATGCGCTCCAAACCTTGTTCACTGGTAATGATTGGCTTATCTAGGCCGGACACATCGTCATCATTGCTCTTTCTCCCAGAATATTTGCGAAGATAGTGGCCCTACTTCTGTATCACATAAGTTACCTAACGGTGGTCAGGAACCTCTGCCAGTTTGCAGCTTCACACCAAAGCGATATCTAGCCTGGTCCATGACGCAATCCTGCTGTTTGCTCCTTGGACAGTTACTAGATCTCTTTAAGTCGGTGTAGCAAGCAAAACCAGCCTTGTCAATCTTTTCAAGGCCGCTAATTACGCAGCACTTATCGTCGAAATTGAAATCTCTCCTCGGATAATTTGATTAATGTTGAGGGATTTAATGATTTCACTGTTACACACTTTATAGCCTCACACGGTGAATGTTCCTGAAACCCCTTGTCTGCCAACTGCACTTGTGGCAACAACCATTCAGTAATTGACAAGTGCTAAAATCACAAGCGACGATCGGAGTAAGAGCTAATTTAAAAATTGAATACTTGACGGTGTGTGACCAGTGGTGTAGCCAGCCCAGAAATTTGGGGGGGGCCAAAATGTTTGAGCGAATAACGCTATTTTGTTTGGAAAAATTCCTCTCAAAGCACAAAATGACTACATTTTCTAAAAATTTGGGGGTGCATGGCCCCTTTGGCCCCCCCTGGCTACACCTATGTGTGTGACACCTCTTTGTGGTGGTGCCAACTTTGAAACGCGCATTACTGCTCTTGGATTTGCGGTTCGAATTTGATCTCCTGATTTCGTCGCCCATTTCGCGTATCTGTCTCCAAAGTCTTTCACTGTTTCACGTCTCACTAGAGTGCACCATGAGATTGGTTTACAGAGACATGATCTTATTTTTATGTATGTTTGATACTTTGTTGGATCACACCTAGGTCACAACCAGTGACATAGCGAGGCTAAGTGCCGCCCTTTCCACCACTTAAATTTGCGTACAAGAATTTAGAATGAAAGATAATGTTTGGGTGCTGATTTAATGATATAAGGATTAATAAAGCATCTTGAAGATCACAATCAAACACCCACAATTTTAAATAGGTTTTGTTTTTCATTGTTTATTTTGAGTCTCACTTTTTCTGGTTTTTGCCATCTTCCTCATCATTACTTTTCTATTTTTTTGCTTTCTTTACACATGCATATGCAGACCCGGACATGTTTCGTCAAATTTTCTTTCCTGTTGGTTTTTAGTGTCTGGTAAGCCCGCCGCATGGCTTTTTAATAGTTTGCTCATTCCAGGTATCAAACGAAAAAATGAAGGGATGTGATGGCCGCATACCTACTTTGCAGATGTAGGCCAAACATTTATGTATGTTAATATTTCGTGTAGGCTAGTATCCCTGTGTTTAACTAAAAGTAGCCTATATATACTGCACATAGCAGGCTATAGTATTGAATCTGACATTTAAAAGCTCTAGAAGGTTTTAAATAGGCTATAGAGGATTCAGCCGATTGGGCTCTGCTTTTATCTTTTTGCGATGATTTAAACTTGCGCATATTCGTATTCAAGTAACTTTACTCCACAGGTGAAGTAAGCAAGGAATCAATCACAAAACACAATCTATTTGAACAGTGGCGTGCACAGAAAATTTCCGAGGGGGGGGGCAAGTTTCGTCACAATTGTGTGACGTCACAAATCAACTTTAGGGGAAGTGCCGAATACACGACCCCGACCATTCTAGGGATGTCCGGGGACATGCCCCCGGGAAAATTTTGCAAAATACACCTAAAAATACGCATTTTTGTGCTTTCTGGAAGCAAGTTTCAGACAATAATGTTTTTACATTTTTTATATTTCGGGTCTGAGTGGGTGGCCATGGCACAGTGGCCTACCCCCTCCGTACGTTAGTGTATTTGAATAAGATGTAAGGACTGATGATACGCAGTTTTACGTGAAATCGATTTCCTATTAAAATTTGTGATTGATTCCTTGCTCATTTCACCTGTGGAGTGAAGTTACTTGAATACTGAATCTGTTAATCCGTAGTGGTTTAATTCTCTTAGAATGTATAAAAGACTTCAAACGTTAACTCTGTCTAGACCTACCATACGTCCCGGTTTGGCCGGGACTGTCCCGGTTTAAACGTCTGTCCCGGTTAGCAAAATGTCCCGGAATTTCACTTTCACTTCAGTGAAATTTTCAAAATAAACTTCAGCCTGATGATGCATTGTTATGAAATAATTCCGCTCAATGGCCATTTGTCAAATTGGGGGCTTATTGTTGCGTCATTTTTCCATTGTCTTCAATGGAACTCCAGCAATTGCTGCAGCTTTGAGAAGGCAGGATAACTTTCAGTTAGCTTTGAGTCATGTTATGCTGAAAGTAAGCTAGAACTTGACTTAATGTAGAGTAATGTGGCAGGCTAACAGTGCGGTATGGATTCCTTTCACAGATAAACGCTAATAAAAAGAGGTTAAGAAAGGTTACCTTGATTTATATGTGTTCTCAGACAGTCTTAAAACAAATAAATAAGGTGGTATAAAATTTGCCAAGCTCAGGCCTTCGGCCGCTCGTAAGGTTATTTCACTCATGATTTTAATTCGTCCTGGTTTTAGCCTAAGAAATTATGGCAAGTCTAACTCTATCGGCACTTGCGCTGAGCCCTTTTCAGGTGCGGGGACCCATTTTGATAAAATAGGTCAAATAGATTTAAAACTAGGTTTGGTTGAGAAGCGTTTGACTTGCAGCCTTCGTGACCTGCGCACTTGGTCTGGCTGTTGGACTTCTTCCAATCACACGTGCATAGTGTTATTTCTTTCCTTTGTTCGTTACCAACAGAAACATTGTCAGGACGTCTTCAATTAGGGGACTTTACGTTTATACAGGGGAGGTTGACATTATAAAATTTGACAAAAAAATCCACTAATTGATAGTTTTTCACATTTAAAATTTGGGGGGTTGGAGTTTTGTTTGTAGGGGTTGAGCCCACCAACCCCCCCGTGGCGACGGGATTGGTTCCCAACAGACGTCAGTTCTGAAAACTTTATTACCAAACCATGCCTGGTGGGAAATAGGCCATTTTATTGCTCAGCAGTGATTATAACGTCTTAAGTTCGACGGTAAGTGCGTTGAACAACTTCATTCAGTACAGTCATTGCCAAATTGACCAACTGTTTCGCTTAGCGTCCCTTTTAATAAAAGCCTTCGCCACAGTCATACCCAAACATATCGTTTGCCTTTACGTTAGGTTTTCAGACTAAGGTTCTTGCCTCAAATTCATCAAAATGAGAGCAACATCTTTCGTAAACTTTTCTTCTTGAAATGAATTTTTCAATGACTGCAAATGTTACATATACCGTTGAACAAAGGATAGGCCTCCTTTTACGAAACTCACGCTGCCTATCAACTGGGTCTGATATCAACTGGGCAGTTCAAACCGACAATCAAATCTCAAAGCTACCCAATGCCAACTAACTGCACTACCCCACGCAAGAACGTCATTTCCGACACCATTACATCATGCAGAAAAACAGCATTTGTATTGAAACTGACTACCATTAGCTTTGCAGAATTCTTCACTTCAGCCGCCAAAATTTAATGTTTATAAAACCACCTAATGACTGGGTTACAGCGTGTGATACTTACGGTATTTATTCGGTAGTAAGCCGCGGCTTATAAAGCTTTTATTTCATCATTTCGTGCGGCTTACAATCAAAGGCGGCTTAGATTTTTTTTCTTCACTTTATTTAAAGGCATAGAGGACGCTCAGTCTTTCGTTGGCTACACTCTGTCGACCAAACTCTCCACGCATTTAAGTCTCTTCAGAATCATATGCGCACTCCGTCACAGTAGGTATTATGATGAACAGGAGGCAGTTGTAGTGGTGAAACATGACTACCAGGGTTACGAATAAACGCGAAAGGTGCCAGTATGCGAAAGTACCTCATAGGCTTGGGACTTGGGTAACCTGTTCAAGGGCGGCTTAGATTAACTTTTAACACCATGTCGTGCGGCTTATAATCGAGGGTGGCTTACACTCGAGTAAATACGGAATTGAATCCCACTGAACATTAAAAAATAACGTGAGATGTGCCAAGAAATTATTTTATGTAATTTTGGTGGCGGCAATTAGCGGCAGGCCAACGCCTAAAATATGCTTCTTACCGGGGCAGTTGAGGTGAACGCTGTTGCCCAAGGAGCGCTGCGGCGATTTAGGCAGTGGCAGTGTGTTAAAAAAGCCCTAATTTCAAGACAAACACTGGGGCACTTTACCACATTGGATTTGACCAAGACTTTGGAGTAAATATTCCACCAATTCGCTCACTCCACAGCCACATATCGTGTTTTTTAGACTAGCCTGCCAGTCTAGCGCACAACCTGGAAAGAGATGGAACTTTTAAAAATTTATTTTAAAATGATAAAGAAGAGTAAGAATTTTAAACTCCTTTCAAAAATTAATTTTTGATCAGAAAAATGCCGCCCCCCAAAAGGTGCCGCCCGGGGCCCGCGTCCCTCAGAGCCCCCCGCCCCTTGCTACGCCACTGGTCACAACTAAGATGTTTTGTTTTGATCATGCCGAGATCACAACCAACGGGCCATTGTCCCTTTTAAAAAGCAGACCACGGTATCCTACTACTGCACAAAACATATAACTTTTATTTTCAAATCAGTAAAATGCTGTATACAATACTACAGCAGTTTAAATTTTCCGGAAAAAAGTTACATTGTTTGCTATTTCACTGGAAAAACTAAGGTGTAGGTGAGCTATGTCCAACCCGCGGGCACATGTGGCCCAGTCGAAGTTTTTGTGCGGCCCAGTTTAAGTTTTTGCTGCAGTAAAAGTCTCCTATATACTGACGAGTTATCCTTGTTTTGAAAATCTTATATTTGACATTTTTGCTGCAGGTGGTCCTCAGCGCCACTTCATCACGTCTTTTGCCATTGCAGTTAGGATTCGAACGCTTTCTGGACATTAGCTTTAGTTAAATTTAGTTTGCTAAGATCCCAGTAAGCCATTCGATGTGCGGCCCTGGTTAAGATAATGACATAATTTTTAGCTCACACTTAAAAGCACTAGTGTTTCTGTATGCTTTCGAGGAATCAGTCGACTGCCATCTGCTTTCGTCTTTTTGCGATGATTCAAACTTGCACATATCTCCATACAAGTATGTACTTTCCACGATGGGTGTAAGCAAGGAATCGATCAGCAAATTTTTAATAGGAAATCGATTTCACGTAAAATTACGCATCCTCAGTCCTTATTCAAATAGATTTGAATTTTTAGCTCAGTAAGCCATTTGGGTTGGACATAGTTGGTGTAGGTCAACCATTATGGGATACGAACAATATGAAAACAGTTTCCTTTATATTGTGAGCATTTCTGAAGATGTAGATCGTTAACATTATTAAAGACAAACCTGCTATTTTATTAATATATGTGTAACCTGCCACGAAAGTTAATCAAAAAGCTTGCTCCGTTAATGCCGATTGGTGAATGCTCTACATCCAAAATATGTCACTTCTTTTTAGCTTAGAGGCTTCTCAGATGTTTGGCGGAAGCACATATACTGTAGTATCTTTCAAAAAGAACTGATTTTAAACCCATTGCAACAGAACCCGTTTGCGAACGACATTTCATGCCATGGCGTAAGGGAAGGGGTTTTGCAATAGAGAGGGAAGGAAACCGTTGCTTTGAAAATGTTATTTCTTCGATTTGTTACGGCGGCTGCGATTCCCTTCAACCCTTTCTTGGAAGATTATGTTCGTTGTCAGAAATAAATCATTTTACCATCTGAATAGCAAAAAAAGTAATCGAAATTACCGGGAATACCAACAAACAGCAGCAACTCGTTTCTTTTACAGATCATCTGCGTCCTTTGTTGTTACACATTTCATTCCACGACTATCTCTACTTTGTCTATCCTGATTGTTTATTTCTTTTACCTTCATGGACATTTTTGGCCCTGAAACACTCCTTTAATTCGATTTTGACAAATTTCGCAGAACTACTCGTTTCCTGTATACACAAGGTTGATACTGTAAATGTTTGGTCAAAATTTTATTAAAAGCGTTGTTTATAAATTAGAGTGTTTTGACTGCTTTTATATGTGAAATACGAAAATATCAAAGTCCTTACAAGCTCGAAGTCCTACGTATTGAAACTAGCGTCGTTGATAAAGTGCATTTAGAAGTGCGGCACTACCAGCTAAGGTATAAAACCGTCGTTTTCGGTCTTACGCATTTGTATTACCCAGATAAGGCTTTAAGGAGATGCAACTACGAAATGGGTGGTCGCGAGTGATAGCACTTGATTTGTGTAGATATTCCACAACACAAATCAAATTTCGTGACTGCAAAAACTCCGGAACTTTAATGAAAATATTCATAAACGGCAAACCGGGGTGGCGCGAAAAACCTGTGCGTAGTTGGTGGTCGTTCGGTGAAGTCTGTCTTCTTCACGGTGCTTCATGCTTTGTGCAAATATTAACAAAAATTTTTGGATGCAGTGAGTATGACTTGGAATTTCGGCTTGTTGCAACGTCTTTCCAGTTCATTAAACTATACCAAATGTGGAATATATTGTTGAATGTACCTTGCCACTATCTTACTGCGGATGAACCTCATTATCAGCGTTTAGAACAACTTCTACGACACGATTTCCACTGAAATCCGACCTATTTGATCTTAGTTTGTTTATGGAGATAGATTACTTCAGAACCCATTGGTAGGGATAAGGGGCTCCGTTGGCGATGTATGGCAGCAGCGTGTTCGTTGATAATGCGGAAACTCGCTGAACGACTCATCGATCGCAGCAGTAAAATGTTAGTAACTCGGTGCCTGAGACTTTCTTTTCTGTGAGTGTTAAACACGAGCAAATGAACAGTGATGACAACTTGTAGAAATAATCGAACGATGTCAAACATCGATGACTTCATTTAAGTTAAAATAGAGACGCATCCTCCAGTGCCTCGAGTTAGCTGAATTTCGTTCATCGTTGTTGTTAGTTGCCTCGATTCTAGCTTTTTTCAGATGAATCAACGTGACTAAATTCTCAACGTTTGAATATTTTTGCTGATCTATCATCAACATTAACATGGTGAAAAATCGTGTTTGATTAAAAAACGTTATGATAAAGCGTTTCAATATTAAGTATTACTGGGAGTCACGACTCGCGACATTTTGAACTTGTTTCGTACTCGTCACAAGTTTGTGCTTTGACACAACATCTTCACTTAGGTTGGAAAGCGTGGGACTGGCATCAGACTTGAAGATCTTGACCCGATTTACATCAGTGACTTAGGCCCATCATTAAAAATCAGCGAAAACAATAAAAAACTTGAAGAGAGATTCTTTAATGCAGGGGTACACAACCTTTCGCTATTGCCAGCTTATTTTCATGCATTACGGCCGCTAGTGAGCAGTAGCGTAGCCATCCCAAAATTTTGGGAGGCGAATGTTCATTTTCGGGGCCCTGGGCTATTTTAAATTAGGGGCCCTTCTGGAAGGTATGTCATACAAATTAGCACTACACGTGCTCGTTACATTCACTGAACAAGTTGTTCCAATTCATAAACATATAACTTTATTCTCAATTCCCTCGATATCAGGAACAAAAACAGTTACAATGACACTAACGAAAAGGCAGCGGTGAAGTTATATGACCACACCCCCATTACATATAAGTACCTCACTGGCCTCGTTTAATCTGAAAAATGGATTCAGACGTTTTGTTCCACGCATTATAGACTAAGTAACAACAACCAATTCTCAATGCAATGAAAAGAGAATGTTGCATCGTCATTCACTTCATTCCTTCGCGGTCATTCTTCTATGTACTATTCTTCTTTGTATCATTCTTCTATGTACTATAGAGCAGGGTTGGGCAAATAGCGGTCCGCGGGCCACATATGGCCCGCCGCAGCGTTTTCAGTGGCCCGCGGAAACATTCAGGAAAGTCTTCAAAAAAATATCTCTATATCCTCCAACTTGTCACAGCAAACGTTAGTGTTGAGGCTAACTTGAACTGAGACTTGCTTAAAACTATGCGCGACATTCTCAAAGTTGCCTCCGAGCCAAATTATTTGCCCACTCCAGTTATAGAGCAATGGTGGGGAAACTGCGGCTCGCCGATATGTTTTGTGTGGTTCTTCTAGCTTAATAGCAATATTTCATATTGATAGCGATCTGTTGCATCATATTTAATGTTTGTTTCATTTATCAACGTATTTACACGAATTCGTAAGGTTACGGTCAGTTGCCAAGGACTCTACGCGATTTGTTGTCGGTCGTTTAATGTAAAATCTGCATTGTTTATTGAACTGTATTTAACACTACAAACTGATTTTGCGGCTCGCTGTTGTTTTTGGTTTTCTGCCAATGACTCTTCTATTGTACAAATTTGCCCACCCTGCTTTTGAGATCTTTTGTTAGGGCATAGTAAAAAAACGTGCGTTGAACCAAGACAAAAGCACAAGTGTAATTGCTTGCAGAAATGCTAGAAATTGTCCTACTCCCAAAATTTTGGGCCCCCTCGAAATTGGGGGCCCTAGGCTTAAGTCTTTTTAGCCTAATGATAAATCCGCCCCTGGACGGACCAAATAGTTTGATTTTAAGCGAGTAACAATATTTTGTTTGAGACACCGCAAGCCACAGCACAAAATGACAAGATATGGTTTGACTTCTGCCCCCCACAGTTAAGTTCGGCCCAAACTTGGCTTTCCCACAGTTTTTCAAAACGTAGAACCGCCTCTGGTTAGTCCTTAAGAAATGAGTATCGATTTCATCATAAAGCTTTCACAGTAAATCATCTTGTCTGCCCGTTTCGATAATTGTATTCATCGACCGGTCAAAAGTTCGGGTTTTGAGCTATGCACCAGCTTGATAGATGTGGCAGTCTACTAAGCGCACTGCAGAAGATACACTTAACGCATTCCAGACGCATTCGTCGTCCTTTGTTCGTCCACAGTGGAAGCAGATATCATGCATGAACTTAAGTAAGTGTTCGCCAAATTAATCATCCTGAGTTTTCGACAATCACCCTCAGCGAAAGGGACTTTTGAACCAACCAAACGCCACCGGGGTTTTTGTGCTGCGTCGTAGAGTTCCCGCCCTGTTTGCTATGACTACCTGTCGCATACAACAAAGTTGGTCTGTAAGAAACTGTGTTTACAACACAAAAACTGAGGACTTTGATGAATTTCCTAGCGAAAAGAGCACAACTGGATACAAAGCGAAATGAACAAAAAAAGTATCACTCAAATGTTTCGACAAAACTGCGAATATGTAGCATGCTATTTGTAGGTTCTTCGTTATCATTTTTGTATAACTGTGCAATTCAAGTTGCTACGAGCTTGAGTAAATAATTGACCGAGCTTTGGCATTATATTTCGGCGATGATTTTGCTAGCTACTCATGTCCACATTCTTGTATCTGCCTTCAAGTTGGGTGACCTAGTTGTTCGTCTCGTACAGAAACGCATCATCAGCTCAAGCAAAATTGCATTCAAATTTTGTGTGGCCGACTCGTCGAACCAATTGCATTAGAATAAAAATCCTTAGGGATGTTGATACGTTGTGGAAAATGAAATTTAGTTTTGACTAAGCGGCGATCGGAACTGCCAGATTCGACTGTACAAACCGATTTAGACAGTTTCGACTCTATCTGCTTTGCTTGTTTCGTCACGCTATACTCAACCAACAAGTGCATCGTAGGTATATTGCCCGCTGGTCAACCGCTAACGAACCCAATGGAGCAATATTCTTTGTTGAGTGTAATGAAATTTGTTCATATATCGATGCTGTATTGCAGACGTTTCGAACTTCCACTGCCGCCGAGCTTGCAGGGACTGTCCAGATCTTCCGAACGGTTGCTCCACGTGCGATCACGGGTGGCACAAACATATACACAATGAAAGAGCTTACTGTGTGCTCGAGTGCCCGGATTATTACTACGAAGTGGCTTCTCGAAAAGGCAACAACTGTAACCGTGAGTCTCAGCATCGTCGAATGTGAAATTTTTTGATGTGCTCTTTGCTACTTTTTCTGTACTGCTTGCTGCTTTCGAAGGATATTGCCTTGTGAGCTTGAGTTATTGAAGTTAGTTTTCTCAAACGTCTCATACCAACTTACCTACTGCAACTTCATTCGTTTAGTCAGCAGCAGCTTAAGTTCAGGATGCCTTGAATGTTTAAATCCAAAGAAAATGGCAATCATTTCAGGTGTAACGGTTTTGCTTCTGAGATTTCATCCAATTCAACTAGTCTGTCTTGACAAGTAAACACAAGGTGCCGTTTTGACTCTTCGTTACTTTCTTGAACTTGTCGGAGTTTGTATTGTAGGTTGTGAGACCTGCATTTGTGTGGGCCTAACCAGATCTCTTTTTGTCTGTATATTCATGGAAGAGAAACGGCACCATTCTTAAGTGAAATCAAACGATAAAGCCCACATGTTGGTGGCTATAACAAAAAGTACTGTATTACTGAATCCCGATTCTGTTTGACTGGTTGTCGATGATGATTTGGTGTAATAAAAACTTTCTTCTTTCGGCACAGTACTCTACAGCTTTGCTCAGACAAGCTCCAGAGCCTTCAGAGGTTTCTTGTTCTGTTGACTAATATCATGCACAAACCCCTTCAAAAATAATTTATCATATTATTTCGCGATGGCTTAGTTGCTTCCAATTTATTTCAGTTATGTGTTGACTGTTATTGACGGCTATTTCAGGTTGCCATATTCTAGTACATACTTAATGAAAAACCTTAAAAAGATGACTGATACGCGGCATCAGTTAGCCTGGAAACAATAAATGTATGAACATAAGTGCTTTGACCTTCACGTGCTTTGTTTTGTAGCTACCTGCAAACTAAGAAAGACGTTACCTCTCTTATGAATTCTTCTAAAATATCCAATTCTAAACACCTCAAACATAGGCCACGTGCATTCTGAAGATGCTGTCATGTACTAGCACACTTTCATGCATAGAATTTAAATACATGCAATCTTGAACACTTGTATCGGCACTCGCTACTAGATTTTGGGTTGGTAAGCCCAAACTATCACGAAGATATTTCGATATTTTGTAATGCAAGATCTGCGTAAATAGTACAGTTTAGAAGTGAATCGTGAGATACAACGTCAACCTGAGAAGAAACCCAAAAAAGTGAAATTGTAACTAGCCTCAACCTTTCAAGAATTGTTTAAAATAGGCAGTATGAAGCTTCGACGCTAAGTTTAATCATAGGTAAATAAACCGCAAGATGCAGTAAATCCCTGTCGCTTTGACGTAGCTGAGTCTCACTCGCGCGTCACAGGTAACGAGGTCTAGACAGCATGACCTTTCCTGTAAAAAATGTTTGCACTCATATGGCAGAATGCGTGAAAACAATTTTTGTTTGATCAAGTTTCCACTCTGTTAATTTTTTAGCGCTCCCGCCCCGGACATGATCTATTGGGACAGGCAAACGATTACAGCCGCTTTTTGAGCGACCCATTCTCACGCCATTCGAACTGCTTGTTCAAACTCAATGTGGTTTCTGGACAATCATCTGCAATTACAGTTAATAGCCTGTGATTAGCGGCTCTAATGCAATCTTATTTGCTGTGGACGAAAATCTATGCATTTACACGGCACGTTTTTTCTGATGCATATCGTTTCTTTATCTCACCGCCCATCTTAGCCCGCACCACTTCCGTCATCCCAAGCGACGTCTCTACGAGAGGACTTTTCCGACTGTAAGGACGGCATAGACCTGCGTTTTGAAATACTCGCAGTTTACAACCTGGTTTGATAAAGTTTAGAAAAAAACTTGATTTGTTCGTGAGATTTGCCACAATTACAAAATGTGTTGGGAAAGTTTTCAGACAAAGGCAAGTTCGTCGGCGCATGAAGCGCCATTTAATATATGTAGGTTTCGACAACTTTTAAATCAGAGAAGCTCCGAGTTTGAAAAAGGCGGTTATTTCTCCTTTAAAACTCTTTTGCGCAGTAAACTTTCAATACGCAATTTTATTAATTGTTGAGCGGCTCGGTGTTATTGCTAAAAATCTTAGCTCTTACGATATGCAAAGCGCAAAAGGTTTACCAAACTGACATGCAGAATATAGGCTAATATTCAGCTGCGTGAGCTTTCCTGCGAAAAGATTATTCTCTTTGATCGAACTTGGAAGATTGACTGTTCTTTGGAAAATCAACACGAACGGCTAAACCGCATGCTTTTCATGAATAACATGTGCTAGGCAACTTGTGGCTACTTTTCGTAGTTTTAAACTGAAAATACCAGCCCAGCAAGCTGTAGTGGTTTGCTTATCGTGTTCCAAACACGTTGGGACGATGTTGCTCGCAGCAAATGTGAAGGTTGAGGTGTGTGGTTTTCAGGTCGTGCTGGTGTGCCAGATGAAGGCCGTGTTGTATTTCTCCAATTCCTTGAAGTAACTTTACTCTTTTAGCTACACGACACGGCTCGACTCGAATCGAGTTACTAGTTTTTGTTAAAGTAAACATCTTCTTGCTCAAGTTGTATGTGAGGTTGCGGAGGCGATAAATGGGTTGTGAGTCAACATCAAATTTTGAACGATCTTTTACCCTTCCGAAAGGCCTAAGACAAAACTTTGAAGGTGGCCTAAATAGAGCAAGCCAACGGGAAATTTTAGTTCTGAAACGTGCGACGCGTGAACAACTTCAGTGTCTAGCGACTTCAATTGATTTTTTAGAAGATTTCACAAATCTACAAAATATTTTAAATGTGTTTCTGGACTATTGACTGTTTTATATAACACCAGGACTGTCCACATACAACAAACGCAAGATTTACCAAAATATTTTAAAGATTTTTTGTTGTTTGGGTTTGAAACATTTTTGCTTTGTTTAATTTACTGGACTTGTTACAGAAAACAGTGCCGGGCCAAACACCTAAGCAGAAATTAAAGTATTTTTCAAAAAGTACGTTACTTTTTGGCGGTAAAATTGTACGCATTATTTGTACATTTTTTCAACCTCGAAGCTGTCGCAATTGTCTTTTCAAAATTTCTAGAACCTTGCACCTAAATCGAAAATCTATTTCACACATAAGTGTCAGTTTCTTTTTGTAAAAATAAGAATTTTTAGCTGGATTTAAATTAATAGAGTATTGATCGCTTCTTTTTGGCCGAAATTAGTCTTCCTCGTGCAAACCTAAACCCATGAATTTGAATGAAATCATGTTTGACGTTTCAAACGCAACATGATCTCATTTTGGTTTGTGGCTTTCGCGTTTGTACGTATTTGCAAGTGGTAAAAATTTTGCTCTGTATTATGCCACAAAATAAGTATGTTAATCTACAGCCACTCAAAAGTTTCAATATGTCGGCCGAGACAAGCCAGCTAAAAAACAGATCTAATTGTTAACCTGCATACAAACGCATTTTAAAATTTAAGATATGTTATTTATGAGGGTTTAGCATTCGGTAACTTTTGTTGATGTTCATTTTTATATAGTGTGCAACAAAAAATTTGTGAAAGCAAAGGTTCACTTCTGTAGCTTAAACAATTTGTTTCAGCATGTTGGATTAGCGTATGTCTTGGCCATATGCGTGTTTGACTTGTAGCAAAAACTTAGCGACAGAGGATTGTTTGTTGGCGGCTTTCAGGGAACTCATTGCGATATTGCAATGGTGTACATATATGACATGCGTCATTTTCCTGGCGACCAAAATCCATGAATGCAACTGGATTAACGTAGGTGTGGTTTCTGGGTGTGTAAGAAATCACAATAGAATGCAATGATCGGTCGAACTACAGCCAATCAGACCTTGACGTTGAGAAAACCACAAAACCTTGGCTGTCGATAAGAATCTTTCGCGTTTCTGAATGTCGCGATCAGCAGTGGACAGCAAACAAGCACTTGTTTTGCAATATGCCGTGCCTTTCCATCGTCGCGGTGTTTGTTAAAATTTAGTGAAGGGCGTTTCCCAAGTATCAAATTACAACCTGACAACGGTTCTTATGTTGCATTGCTGCACGGCAAAGATTTTAAAGCTTGTACTTTTTCTGATACGCACTTGAGCAGGTCTCAGCAAATTTTTTACGTGCAGGTTGTTCTCAAGCTTTTTGGTGTCACTGTCTTTTTCCTGCACATAGCGTGAGCTCTAATTCCGTACTGTAGTTTTAAGAAAGCAATTAGTCATTGAGCTAAAATGGTAAAAAATAATTTCGTTCGTATTGACGATGTCTAAGGCATCACCCTTCACGTCATTTCAATGAATTCCTCCATCTCAATTATTCCCATTTACGTTTGGAGCCTGGATAGTTCAGTTTACCGTGCCTCTCCCATAACATGTAAGGTATTGAATAATGAGAAATGTTCTTGTTCTGCGACCACACGCTTCGGAAAATATCCTTCCAGTAGCTCACGTATCCTAGCTTGTATACCTGTTTTGTATAGCAAAACGTCAATTCTGCATAAAAAATACCTGATCGTGTGGCGTTTCCTGCTAGGTTGTTTCTGCGGAAGCAACCGGTTTGTTGCACTTTATGTATGCCTAACAAGGCAAAGCGCAAAAGTATACTTTAAATATTTTCAGTTTTTCACGTGTGTGCGTATAGCCAGTGTCCTTGTTCATGGTTCATGTTTAACAGAGTGGAAACTTTCCAAGCGCTAATACTGTGTGTACGTTGAAGTTTGAACTGTTTGTGATAAACCTAAACTTCAGTCAAGCGATCAACAACGCGTGTCAGCAACGTATACAAGGTATTGTCCGTAGATTGCCTTGATTGCGAGGCAAAGCAAATCCATTAAACCTGGTTTGTTGACCAATGTGTTCGTTAATAGCGTTTGAAAAATCCTTTTCGAACATAGATGCAAACATTTACGTTGTTCCTCATTTATCATGCTGGACCCTAGCTTGCATTAAAAGATACACAGGTTTCGTCTAGACCAGGGCTTCTCAACCTGGTGCACATGTCCCCTTACCGGTATATTTGCCTATCCGAAGGGGTACATTCTTGACCCTTGACCCTGACCCTTCGCGACCCATACTTTGGGAACCACTGAGTTAACATGTCACGTCTTGTTTTCATTAAAGGTGTTCCCCACTTCTGTTTTTGAGCCACACGACTGAAAAGGAGTTACCGAGGTAAAGTTTTGGTGCCCACAAGGTACCTCTGTCGTAATGCGGCTATTCGAGTGAACATAGAGCTAAAAACAAAACATTAACTGTTTAGCGTGGTCAGTATTCTAGGCAATGTCTCTCTGCACGATTAAAATTCAGAGAAAGAAGATCTTAGAACTGTGTCGGTTCCAACCCGCACAATGAGAGTATAAGTTTCAACCATAATATGGAAGAAACTCTCTAAACCGGAGCCTCACACAATACCCAGAAATCCGCTCGCTCTCAAATAATTGTCTAGACCAGGGGTTCTAACCTTTGTCTGACCATGTACCCCTTCAGCATTTCTGGGTATTGTGTTTTCTGGGTATACAGATGAGCATGTACCCATAAAATTTCTTATTACAAAAAGGCTGAATAAGACAACAAAATTCCACGGAATTTTTAATATAACTTTTAAATATTTAGAACGATAAAGGTAGAGTGCGTATTTATGTCTCAAAGTTAATACATTTACCAGTAAGCATATAATGATATTTCAAAATACTATTCACCGATATATGTATAAATATTTGGAAACAAACAATATATATATATTTTTCCCTTCTAACCTCAAAGAAAACAAGACGTGACATACAGGGTGACACAAAAAAAAAGGTCATCAACAAAAATCGAATAACTTCCAAAATTTTATTTAGATTGACACAAAACTTCAGTTGCATTAGGTCAAGCCTGTAGAGCAGACATCTCCAAAGTTTCAAGTCTGTACTACAAAAACTCTTTGTTTCATTGGCGCTCAAAAATGTGCTTCAAATGAGCTCCCCGACGCTGCAGGCTCATTTGGATCCGGCGGGTAAAGTTCAAGATGATCCTCCCGCATTCCTCCTTTGGGATCGCTCTTATTGCTACTGTGATTGCTGCCTTCAGGTCAGGGATAGTCTGGGTTTTGTTCCCATACACCCTGTCCTTCAGGTATCCCCACATATAAAAATCTGGGGGGTTCAAGTCCGGTGAATGCGGCGACCACTGCGGGTCACACCTGCGGCTGATCAGTCGGTCAGGGAAACGCTGCTATAGCCATGCCAATAATTCGTTTCAGGTGTGGGGGGTGGCACCATCCTGCTGGAACCACTGGAGGACATTGACGACCTCTATCCGTTGACCAAGTGCTGTCCAGAACTTGCCAAGCACCTGGACATATCGCTCGGTGTTGATTGTCGCAGACCGCTCGTTGTCGTCCTCGAACCAGAATGGTCCAATAATGCCATGTTTGGAGATGACAACCCAGGCAGTGCACTTCACAGAGTGTAATGGCCTTTGTAGACAGTGCTCAGGGGGTGTGCTACACCAGAAGATGTTGTTCGTAGAGTTCACGTGACCTGACAACAGAAAATGTGCCTCGTCCGAAAACCAGACATTGTCAAGAAAGTCTGGCACAGCGTCAATCTTGTCGCAAAACCACTGGCACATGATCACTCGCTTCCTCATGTCGTCAGGTGTAAGCTTTTGTTTAATCTGTAT